>Ga0210405_10000323_pt1 | contig 66693 bp, 66 predicted proteins | sample IncBWH11MmetaG_FD_155492 | JGI IMG/M metagenome (GOLD analysis project Ga0210405, IMG submission 155492) | Forest soil microbial communities from Barre Woods Harvard Forest LTER site, Petersham, Massachusetts, United States - Inc-BW-H-11-M | ecosystem: Environmental > Terrestrial > Soil >...
ATAGTCCGTGCCGCTATCGCCTCCGCGTGATGATGACCTCCTTGTGCAGTTTGGGGATAGGCTTGAAGTCCGCTTTCGGCACGCCGAAGGTCGCGGCCAGCACCTCGTTGGGCGTGCCGCCGAGCGATACCGAGACGCCGATATCGTCGTTGCTTTCCCGCGTGCTGTTGTTGAACACGATCAGGAAGCGAAGGTCTTCCTTGCCGACATTCTCGAAGTAATGAAAGTAGCCCTGCGGCACGAAGACGATCTGGCCCGGCTCGACCTTGAATTCGCGCCATTCGTTGTTCGGTCCGACCACCGACATGCGCGCCTTGCCGCTGATGCAGTAATCGAACTCCCAGGCATCGGGATGCCAATGCGGCTCGCGGATGCCGCCTTTTTTCAATACCACCAGCGCCATCGCCGCATTCTGTCCGGCCACCACCGGAAAGTCTTTCTCGTAGGCCAACTGCACGGTGCCGCCCGGCTTCTTCACGGCGGGCGTGGATCTTGCGAGATCGTACAAAAAGGGATTTTTCATCAGTTAGTCTCCATTGGGTAAAAGCTTCGGCGTTCACCAGCGTGCAGCCCACAATCGACGAATTCTAGAGGCATTCATCGCGCATAGCTGCGCTCCGGTAGCACAGCGAGGTCGATCACGGAACGTGTCGGATTGCGATTGGCCTTCAGCTTGACGGTGGTCGCGCCCCAGTCGCCGCAGTCGAGCGTGGTGTATTTGATCCAGCGGCGAAGGTCCTTGTTGCTCCGTAATTCGCGCCTGACGCAAAGCCCAAAATAGCCGGTGTTGGTATTCACGAACCCCGGCGATATGCCGCGCGCGCGGCCGTGGCCGTGAATGAAACAAATCCTGTCCGCGCCCATCTCCCAAGCCTGCTCGATGATCATCGCCATCGGCGGCCCGACGATGTCGGAAGGATGATAGCCGTGCAGGTCGATTTTCACGATTGGCGGGGTTTCTGGTTCTTTGGTCATCGAACGATCCAAATATTGAGACGCGGAGGAACGCGTGCTGCACGAACAATTACGCAACGCGTGGCATGCGCGCAAACGTTTCGTCCCTATCAGCCCGGCCTTGAACCTGACACCTGAGGGTCTGATGCTGGGAGCTGCCACGGTGCTGGTCCCCGCCGACGGCCCGCGGCGACTGCAAAGCCTGCGAGGCCGGGAAGCGAGGGTGCTGGCGCTGTTGGCGGCGGCTTATGGCAAGGCCATCGCGCCATCAGTGCTGGCCAATATCGAACGCGCCGCGAAAGCGTTGAGCGAAGGCGACGATTGCCTCGCCTATATCCACCTGGCGCATGCGGGGCTGGGCGAGTTGCAACACCGATACGAAGCGGCGCGTCGCCTCTTCATCGTCGACGGCTTCATGAAAGCGGGCACCAGTCCGTGTGCCGTTTTCGATGCTCTCGGTCTTGGCGCGGCATACATCGACGCGGTCGAGAAGGTCTACAACCCGGCGGAGCCACGTGTCCCCGCTGGCAGCGGCAGGACGAGCGGCGAGTGGACCGATAGCGAGGAAACGGGCGGAGACGAGGCCGCGGGAGACAAGCCGAACGGAGAGGGGGTGCGCGGGTCATCTCTGCTCGGCAGAACGGCACCTCCGGCGGCCAGTTTTCTGGGCGCACTCGACGCGGCACAGGCGGCGGAGCTCGGCGCGTATGCTTTGCGTGTTCTCAGTGCGGCTGGCGCTGCTGCGGCAACATTCGGGCTGTTGTTCATCCCGTCTCCTAACAATCTGCGTGTCGAAGGCGAGGTGCCGGAAATACCGGGGCTAAAGTATTCCTGGAATCGCGACGAGACTGAGCTTCATCTGACGTACGACCATGCTGGGGCGCAGCGGACATTCGCAGCATACTTGGATGGGGACAATTTTCGCGACGAAGACGGACGTGTTATTGGTCGCGTGATTGGGGGCAACAAGGTTGCCATCGATCTGTTTGCCGTGTTGCCGGACCTGGTGAAAAATGGCGAGCCGCGGCTATGCCCCGCCCCCGCGCGCGACGTGCCTGGCAGCGATATGGGCAAACCGTACGAGGAAAACAGGGCCAGACAGTATGAGGATTTCCTCAAGAAATTCATCAACCCTCCGCCCGACGCACCGACGCCAAGCGGCTTTGTTTATTATCTGCCGAACCCTGACCCCAAAGGGAGCAGCAAACCGGTCAGTTACGACGATTGTCAACACGCGACTGCCGTATTGTTTGAATTCAAGGGTGAAAGCTATGCCAAACTTTTGGAGTCTCCAATCACTAGGCGGTCGGTAGAGGATCGATTTCTCGAGCAATCCGCTAGTCAAATTTCAGCAAGCGGGGGACGACCGGTCGTGTGGATCTTCGCCGAGAAGGAGGCCGCGGAAGCTGCCCACAAACTCTTTGAAGACACAAACGAAGGGCGCCAATACATTACAATCGTGCATGTGCCGTGGACGACGAGAGGATCACGCTGATGGAGCCCTTTTATAGCTACTACATCCGCTCTGGCTGGGAAGAGCGTGCGGAAGAGCCGGCCGATATCGGTGCAAGGTTTCTCAAGACGCTGGATGCTTTAGGTGGCATCGATCCGATTTTTGCAGATTGGCACGTAATCGATGCCCGTAATTTGTCAATGTTTTCGCTCGACGCGGCGCGTTCGCGGATCGTAAGCGTGATAGAAGATAACATCGCCCGAGATGATTTCGACGAGCCAGCCCCCGTTTATGGCTATCGCGCGCATGCCTTGTCGGGTGAATTCAGAGATTCTCGCAGTGTGAGTTTTAACGTCCATGCCGGTGCCAAACGCGAATGCGGTACGAAGCTGGAATTTGCCGATTGGGACGTGGCGCCCGATCCGGCGATCGTGACCTATCCGCGGTTCAAGGCGGCGCTGCTGGCGATTAACGCGATCTGGCGGGCGCCATGGGCCTGCGCCCAGGCCTTCAGATCGGGCAATGTCGCGGTGCCGCTCGACCTCGGCGGCGTGCAGGCGTTCAGGATAGACGGCGTGCAGAGCGTTCCCCTCGATCCGACCTTTCCGTATTCCATTTTTCACATCCCTTGGATCGCTTACCTCTCAGCGCCGCTAGCCGCCGGCGTCAAGCTGCCGCCCGAGATCCTGACCGAGAGCACACCTGACGGCGGCCTCGTGATGACCGCCACCAAGGAGCGGCTTGATCCGGACAATCCCGAACACGCGCGATGCGCACGTATACTTGCGGAAACCCTGATCAAACAGACTGGGTATTCGTCCGACTATGGGCGCCCGGTCCGGAATGCTTGAGCCTAAACTTTCTTGTTATCGCCTGCCGCCTGCGGTGGCAGCACTGGAGCTATCGCGCTCAAAAATCGCGACCTGGGCTGGGTGCTCTCGCATTTTCAGTAAGCGCGCGCCGATCATCGCGCATAGCTGCGAGCCGGCAACACGGCGAGGTCGAGGCCAGTTCGAGTCGGATTAGGATTGGCCTTCAGCTTGACGGTGGTCGCTCCCCAGTCGCCGCAGTCGAGCGTGGTGTATTTGATCCAGCGGCGAAGGTCCTTGTTGTTCCTCAACTCACGCCTGACGCAAAGCCCGAAATAACCGGTATTGGTGTTCACGAACCCCGGCGATATGCCGCGCGCCCGGCCGTGGCCGTGAATGAAACAAATCCTGTCCGCGCCCATCTCCCAAGCCTGCTCGATGAGCTTCGCCATTGGCGGCCAGACGATGTCGGAGGGATGATAGCCGTGCAGGTCGACTTTCACGATTGCCGGGGTTTCGGGGTCTTTGGCCATCGAGCGATCCAAATATTGAGATGCGGAAGAAACGCGTGCTGCATGAAAAATTACGCAACGCCTGGTTTGCGCGCGAACGGGCCATTGCCATTAGTTCCGTATTCCTGCTGTCGCTGTCGTGGCGGCATTACGAGCATTAAAAGGGCCTCGCCGACCTCCCCATGGTCACGCGCAACGGGAAGCACCCGGTAGTCAGGGCGTCAGCGATGCGCCCGCGAACCAGCGGGGCGGTGTGAGGCGCGATTAACCCGCGTCAATTTTTATTCCCTTCTCGGCTTGACTAATGCTATCAAGAGTTGCATGCAGACTCTGCCGGTAGAAGCGTCAGATACTCAGGTTCTTAACGAGGCCGCGGAGCCGATCACCGCGGCAGGGGACGCTCCTTCGACTCCGGCCACGACGCCGAAATCGCGAAAGATATGGTCCGGTCTGCTTGGATACCTGGGAAAAAAGATCATTTCCTTTTGGAAAGTTGCAGCCGGCCTTGTGGTCGTGCTCTCCGCTGCGGCCACGCTTGTCGTTGCCTGCTATATTATTTTTATTTCGCTGACTCAAAGCGCAATTGTCATAGAACCTCTGTCAACGCCGAAGTCCCTGGTCGATAATGGATATACACCTGAGGTCGCGGCCGCGCAGCTCCAGGCCGCGCTAGGCCGCGCCCTGTCGCTGGCGCAGTTGGGCGGACCCCAAATGATATTACGTGCGGAGCAACCGGACATTACGGTGCCCTCCGTTGGAATTTCTGCACAAACCATCGCCAATTCGATACGCAAATTTCTGCCGAAATTTCCACCGAAATTTCTACCGAAATTTCTGTCGATTTCATCGGCTTCAATTATCTCCGGTGAGTTTACTGTTGCCGACGGAAAACTCTGGCTCAGTCTTCGATCGAGTGGACGTGATATCTACTCCAACGCACGCGGCGTGAGCCCGGAACAGGTTCGACAGTTGATGGACGCCGCCGCACCGGCCATCCTCCGGCAAATCTGGCCTATCTACCTCGTGTTGACGTCATACCGAAGGAATCCAGATCGAGCTCTGGAAGCTGCCGATCAGATCATCGCGACAGCTTCGCCTTCGGACGCTCGGGAGGCGTATATCTTGAAAGGAATGATCTATCTTGATCAAAAGAAGTTCCGCCAGGCGCTGGCTTCGTTTACCTCGGCGCTTGAGGGTGAGACTGAGCTTGCCAAACGTGCCCTAGCTTACATAGGTCGCGGCTGGGTGTTCAAGCTTCAAAAAAAATTCAAGCAGGCTGACCAGGAATTTTCCAAGGCAGAGCAATTATCCAAGGATGATTCAGCAGCGCTCATGACGCTGCGCATTGCGCAAGGCTTTCCTCTTGCCGCTGCCGCCGAAGTTCGAAAAATGACCAAGAAAAATGCACTTGATCCGGGAGTGCACGACGAGGCTGGTAACATTTTTTTTCAGCTCGGCATGACGGATGAAGCGATCAGGGAAAGCATGATGGAGGAAGCGATCAGGGAATATCGAGAGGCGATCCGGATCGATCCGGACGACATCATAGCGCATATCAATCTTGGCACAGCCTATTCCGCCAAAAAACAGATGGAGGACGCTGCCGCGTCCTACCGCAAGGCCATCGACATCGATCCGCAAGACGAACGCGTGATAACGGCGCGCATGGCATTGGGAGAAATTCTGCGCGACCAAGACCGCTTCGAAGAGGCCGCTGCGGAATTCCAAAAAGCCGTCGAAATGCCGCTCCCGACGTCCTTCCTGCGATTCGGTCAGGGCCTTCACCAGCTGGCTCCTTCAGAAGTAGACAATCGCACTAGGGCTCGAAATGCGTTAGGCGCTGCGTTGCGGGAGCTAGGCAAGCTCGATGAGGCAAAGACTGTACTAACCGAAAACATCGAATTCGAGCCGCGCAACGCGGAGGCTCACGCTGAACTTGGCTTGGTTCTTCGCGATCAGGAACAATTTGAAGATGCTGTCGCAGAATTCAGGAAGGCGATTCAATTCGATCGGTTCTCACCGGCCGCTCATTTCAATCTAGCCACCCTGTTGCGGGATCAGGGCAAGCCGGATGAGGCAATTGCTGAATTCCGCGACATGATCGGGATTTGGCCTGACGACGCTCAGGCGCATCGCGCACTTGCCATGGTTCTCTTTGACGAGAAAAAACCGGAAGACGCCATCTCTGAACTTCAAGAGTCGATTAGGCTCAATGCCAACGACCCGTTCACCCGTCTCAATTTAGGAATCGTTCTTCAGAGCCAGGGCAAAGATAGCGAGGCAATCGCTTCGCTAGGTGAGGCCGTCAGGCTTGGACCAGAAGCGCCGGAGCCTCATCGCGAACTCGCGGCAATATATAAAACGCAGGACCGACTGGACGAGGCCATTGTTGAACTTCGCGTCGCGATTACGACGGCGCCGGATGAGGTTGACACACGAGTAGAACTGGCTTCAATCTTGAGCCAGCGCGGCGATTTGGACGGCGCAGTCGCCGAATTTCGAGAAGTCCTGAAACGAGATTCGCTAGGCGGAGCTTCCCAATATAACCTTGCGACCGCGCTTACGACCCACGCGACGCAAAAACGCTCCGGCAGCTACGTCGCGGAACTGGTCGAGGCATGCCAGTTGCTTGTTGAGGGCAAGCGACTGGCTCCCACTGACCCGGACTTCGCGCCAGCGATCAAAAGGGTCGACCGGCTTATGCCAAGACACCATCATTGCTCGAAAATTTAACGCCAGTCCAGGCCCGTGCCCTGCCTTGTGCGGGTGCCCGTGCATCGCCCGCTTAGCAACGTAGCTGCAAAGTTCGGATCCTAGTTTACTTGCGTCTGCAGCGTATTGATTCAGTAGAGAAAATAATGGCTGGGGAACTAGGATTCGAACCTAGATTGACGGAGTCAGAGTCCGCAGTTCTACCGTTGAACTATTCCCCAAAACCTTTGCGGAACAAGCGCTTCTTATTCCGCCGCAACTTCTTAGCCTCGCCATAGCCTCGGGTTAAAAAGAGCCGGGCCGTGACCCGGTAGGTATGTAATCCGCTGCCCGAATTTGAGCAAGCACGGAGCACTATCCCGGTGGGGGTTTGTGCTCGCGCATGAGCATAATCCCGTTTCGGAGCGTAAAGCGCTCATGCGGCCACTCCTTGACCGCCGCGTCGAATGCAGCGTGTGCGAGGACGATCGAGCCAGAAGCTGCGACGGTCCAACGGATGTGTTCTGCGTATCTTTCCCACAGCTCGACGCGAAAACTCATGTTCGCAATGTCGTGCAGATTGGGATTTTCGAGTTGCCGTAGCAGCTTGTCCACGTGGAAATAGAGCTTCGACGAGCGGCCCCAAAGGTCGCCACTTTGCGCGCGCAGTTGCTCCAGCAGCCCCAGGGTATGGAGCTGCCCTTCCTCGTCCTGGCCCATGAGAACAAAATGAGAACATGCGGCTCGGGAGTCAAGGCCGTATATTTCGCGTATGTGCGGGCGAGCTACCTACAAGCTGACCTGGGAGGAAATCGTCGCGCTGTACCGGCTCACGCTGGGACCAGCGCCGCATAATTTCCGGCCGCGCTTCAACGTCTGCCCGACAACCACCATTGACGCGATCGTGGCCGAGGACGGCAAGCGGGAATTAATGCGCGCCCGCTGGGGACTCATTCCCGGCTGGTGGTCGAAGCCGCTCAAAGAATTAAAGCTCGCCACGTTCAACGCTCGTGCCGAGACCGTTGCGGAAAAGCCGTTCTTCCGCGGTGCCTTTAAACGGAAGCGCTGCCTGATCCCGATCTCCGGCTATTACGAGTGGCAGGACACGCCAGGCGGAAAGCAGCCTTGGTATTTCACGGCTCGCGATGGATCTCCGGCGCTTACGGTCGCCGGGCTCTGGGATGAGTGGACGGATAAAGAGACTGGCAAGCCGCTTAACTCCTGCACGATGATTATTACCGAGCCCAACGCGTTCGTGGCGGAAGTGCACGATCGGATGCCGGTGCTACTGACAGAAAATCAATTTGACCCGTGGTTGAGCGGGAATGCAGGTACTGAATTGTTGAAGCCCGCGCCAAACGATATGCTGCAAAGGTGGCCGGTATCGAAGCGGGTGAATAGCTCTCGCGCGGATGATGACGACCCGACGCTAATTGATGAAATTACATTGGCGCCGGCCGAGAGGCGGGCGCCATCGCGGCAATATCAGTGATGGTTGTCCGCGAGGGCTTGCGTAATTGCAACGAGGGCCCGGCGTACCTCAAGACTTCGAATCTGGGGGTCGGGGGTTCGAATCCCTCCGAGCGCGCCAGTAATTTCAAAGACTTAACAGAAGAACAGAATGAGCTAGGCTCAGCCATTCAAGGCAACAGAAATATTTTTTTGTTGGCTCGGCAAGCTGCGGCTCGATGCGCAGGACGGCGCACGACCGGCGAAGTGACTGCACGGCGCTCCGGCGGCGGTCCCAAACCGAAGTTGGCGCCGCATGATGATGCCCTTCGTGCACGCGTTGCGGCCGAACCCGACATCACTCTGGCCGAACTACAGGCTTGGCTGCTCGCCGAGCGCAAGGTTAAGGTCAGCATCGGATGCCTGTGGAGCAGGCTCAAGTTTGTCGAAATCCCGCTCAAAAAGAAATCGCAGCGCGCTGCCGAGCTGATCAAGCTCCTGCTCGCTGACGCCACGTGCGCGGCCCGCCACGGGCCGGCCCGGTCTTGGACGCTTTGCGCAATGCACCGGCCGCCGGAGCATCGCGAATGCGGATGCGCAAGCTAGACCGGCGCGTGCGATCCGATCAACTCTTGATCGTCTTGCCCTTGGGTCTGCGGGACGGATCGAAGGCCCGGACCTGGAGCGTGAACCCTCCCGCCACGGTCTCCTCAATCTCGAAACACCGAGTTCCCGGGGTGAGTTTCGGCAGCAATGCGCGGTGTACCAAGCTGATTTCGCCCAAATTACCGGGTTTCACCCGCGTTGGATCGAACTCCATACAGAGAGTCGTACCGTGGAAATGACCGGTGGGAAGAGCGGGGATCTCGATTCTGTTGTCACCGCCCTCATACTGAAGCACGACGGCATCGTGAGAAAGTGCCGCTCCCCTTCCCCCGGCGATTTCCCGCTGAGCGATCTGGCGGAAGCCTTTGATCCTGTCTTTGGATGCCTCGCCGAAGAGACGTTTGAACGTCTCGCTCCGGAATGAGAGGTACAACCGGAATTGCTCTCGCGGCAACGTCGTCTCGAGAGTCAGAATGTTCCCCCCCGCCCCCGGAACCGGGATGAAGTCGGGCTGTCCGATGACAAAGTGCGCGCAGCTCATCATGGGCTGCGGCTGCGGTTTTAGGTTCAGCGTGCTATCAAGCGTTCCGAGATTCTTCTGGCCAATGGTCTGAATGGTGAGTGGGGAAGCGTTAAGACTGGGAAAAGATGCCGCACCTGGGCCCTGACCGACCAGGACCTTAGCGCACACATGCGCCGGCGAGTTGACCGTGCCCAAGACGAATTCCTGGGCCGTGGTAACCCCAGGTGGCAGCGTCAGCGTGCCGCCTGTGACCGCGTTCTGGACGGCAACGATGAGGTTGTTGTAGGCGGTCTGAACGTTAAAACGGAACCCGACGACGTCGTAGCATGCAGGGTAGTTCACATTGTTCGTCGTCCACGTAACATTCGTCGCGCCATTCCATAAGGCGTATTGGTCGTAAGTGAGATCCGTGACGTCGTTTGGATCCAGGTCGGAAAGCGACGGCAGTTGCACGGCTGGTCCAGCCACTGTGTTCATCGGCATAATGTATGCCTGAGCCTGGACATAGGTCGATGTATTGCTGAGGAATTGGCCGCCGTCGGCGTCTCCGTTGTTGCCGATGACCGCGCAAAGCCAATACTCGCCGGTGAGCGGGTTCGGAGCGACCGTGTTGCCGCTGCCGGGGTCGACCAGGAAGATCAGTGAAGTAGCCCAGAAATTGCCGGGCACGGCGTCTGGCCTTACCCCGGTGTCGCCAGGCATGCTGAAGACATAAGGTGAGACGACACCGGTAACGAGATTACCAGGTGGGTTCGTCGGGACCTGGGCAATGACGCCGGCGGGAATGTCATAGGTCGAACCGGCTTGAATCCAGGTCGCTATGTCCTGGACGAGCGTAGGACCCGACGACACGCCGGTCTGGAAGTCAGACCAACCGGGCGGATAGGTCGCCGTCGCACCCAGCGGCATGGGTGGCAGCCCCGCTCCCGCCACCCCAGACGGGACAGCGGCAAGGCCCAAAGCTCCGGCGTTCAGCAATTGGTAGAGTTCACAGTTGGAAAGATTAGTGTTCCCCGGAGCGGCGTAGGCTTGTACCGACGCCGGATCCAGCAAACTGAATCCGCCCGCGGCGCCATGGGCTACCGATACGCCGTGGTCAAGCTGTCCGGGGACATGGCCAAGGACTTGGAACTTTTTGAAAAGGGTGAAGTAGTAGCTAATCGGTTCATTTGCCATCTCAAGTTCCTCCTTTGTTACAGGCTTACCTGCCTCGGTCCCTTGGGGCATTCACTCCAGAGGGCATGGGGCCGTGGCTGGAAGTTGATCCAGCCCGGCGTTCAGAAGCTCTTGCGCAAGATTGGGATTGCTGACTGACGTGCTTTTCATCCAGAAGTTGATATAAGTCACTTTGGCGTGAGCCATGATGCGATCATCGCAAACGTACGGTCCGATCAGAGGGCCGTACTGCACGAAGCCGGCCGGGCTGAAGATGCTGCCCGAGCTGAAGGTGTTCCAATCTATCGGCGGGTCGCGGTTGACGTGACAGGTGCGGCAAGCGGTGCGCTGGACGTCGCTGTAAAGAGTGTTTGGCGCGATCGTTGCGCCGGCCATCGGTGTCGAGCTGTTCCAATTCGCCGGCACGAAGCCATCGAACTGCACGCCCACAAAAACGGCGCCGCCGCCGCCCGTATCATTGGCCGCGGTTTGGGGGAACGTAAAACTGGTGGCGGATGCTCCCGTGGAGGTGGCAGCCACGCTCGCCACGTCGAAAACCGTGGACCCTACGGGAGTAGAGCCGAAAATCGCTATCACGCTCCCGGACGTGACGCCGCACGCGGCAGTGCAGGTTACGGTGACGAGGTTGTTGCTGCGGACGAGGCCCGACGGACTAGCTGCGATCGTGGCGCTTGTGACAGAGGTATCGATCGATCCGCTCCCGCTGCTGTACCAGCCTTTAAGAAGCTCCTGTTGCGCTGCGGAGGGATTGGTGCTTTCCAGCACGCCCTGATTTAGCAAACGGAACGCCTCCTCCTGGCTGGACCTGCTGAAAGCAGGATCGAACCCGGAGTATAGGTACGACGCCAGGTCGAAACCGATGAACCGCGATCCGGAATTGCCTTGACTGGCGCTCATTTGACTGATGACGGCTGGGTCGTTGCCAGTAGCCGGGGTGCCGCCATGGCAGATCTCGCACAGCCTGGGGACGAACTTTGCTCCTCTTTGATCCAAGTTCGCTGCGTTGATGCGATTGCCGGCGGCGTCAAACACGTAAAATTTCGTGTACGGTGCGCCACCCGAGGGAGCCGGCGAGTACTCCATGGCAACGGTGGCGATCACCGCTGCTGCTGTCGCGAGTCGTGCCGTCTCGACGTCCGGATAGTTCGTGACGTAGTAGAAAATGTTCGTCCCGGACCTCCACATGTGCATGCTGCGCCCGAAACCGAGATCGTTGGCGTTGAAATAGGTTGCGGTTGCGGCATCTGCCGTCCAGCCGTTCCGGGACTTGAAGTTTGCCAGCGTGTTCTTCACCCCGATCTCTTGATAAGCGGCGCCCGACAGCGCCGGTGAAAAGGCGGAGGAGACTACAAGGGTGCTGCTGGTGGTGTTTACCGACGTAACGAGGCGCACCTGGCCGGCAGCGCTGATGATATCGCCGGCAGCAAAGAGGGCTGTAAAGCCAGTTCCTCCCGTGCCCGTGACTGTCGTGCCCGAGCTCGAGACCGTACCAGGACCGGCCTGCGCCGTCGGATCGATGATCGAATAGTATGTGCTGGCGGTCACATCGTCATCCAGACCGTAGTAGTCGAGGAAACCCACGGAAGTGGACAAGGGACCGAAACCCAGAGCGTTCGTCGGGGCCACGGCCACATATGCATCGCTGTCGCATGAGGCTGCCGGGGGATCTTGGTTTGCCGGGCCCGGCGAGGCCGCACCGGAGTTTATGGTTTGCTGAGCCAACGCCAGGGTGCCGATTTCGAGCGTGATGGGCTCATTGGGCGGTAGCTCGGCGATCGTATCCTGGGGAGACAAGGGGTTTACGGTTGTGGTGTACGTGTGGGCGGTTCCGGTACTGTCGGCGAATGATACGGTAAGAGGAAATGGAGCGTTGCCGACGCTCCCCGGATCGACATGAAACCGCATGCAGGCGGCGTCACTCGATGCGAAGCCAGGTGTGATAGACGAAAAATGGTTGACCGTGCCCTTGTAAGAGCCCGCCGCGAGCCCGGCGCTACCTTCCTGGACCCACAACCCAGTCTGCTGATTGTAGAACCACAGCGGAAGCGAGGGGGGCGGCGTCTTGGCCTGCGCCGCCGCGGGATCCACTGGAATACTCAAGGTTGCGGTCTTGCCGGGCGCGAGATTATAGGCGTTGCCGGCGCTATCTCGAATCTGGACGTCCACGCCGCCGTAGCTGCTGAGCCTCACTGCCTGACCGCTCGCGTTGCTGCCCCCGAAGTTACCAGGCAGCCGGCCAATGGGATCGTGTAGATCAATTGTGGAGATGGAAATCGACAACGAACCCGAAGGAGGCGTGCCTTGTGCGTTGACCAGGGAGTTGGAGGGGATTTGTACCTCCGCTCCGGCGCGATTCTGTCCACGAAACGACTGAGTGACATCAATGTCGTGCGTAGGATCGACCGTCACCGTCTGCGACTTGACCAGGCTGAACGTGGCGCCGACGAAATCGCCACCCAAGATCTTCGAGAAGAGGGCATAGTCGTCCTTGCTGATGTTCAGGACATACTGCGTGCTCTCCTGGGGCAACTGAATGAAGAAGTAGCCTTGTTGGTTGGTCGTCGTTGTGTGACCGTTGATGCCAACCGACGCTCCGGCGAGTACGGCACCACCCGCATCTAGAACGGTCCCGCTGAAGATCACCTCCGGTCCGCCGCCGGTTACGTTCACTTGCCCGATGCTGTGACCGCCTTGGTCATCGCTCACCAGAACGTACAGGGTGTTGAGGGCCCTGGCGTTGGCTATCTGCCACTCAACGGTGGCCGAGTTCCGAGTAACGAAGGCTGGGCTAGGGACGCTGGGAAACCACTGGTAATGCAAGTGGCGACTCGCGGCGTCCTTTACCGTAACTGCGACCGGCACCGTTGTGCCGAGCTCGGCTCGGCGTAGCGGCCGCTCGCCTCGGCCAGCGATCACGGAGACAATCCTCGGATTGACGTTCGGAATCTCCAGCTTGAACGCCGCCGTCCGATCTGCCGGCGGCCAGGGTGACTCCGCCGTGATTCCGTCGCACTCGGCGCGAACACGGAACTGTCCGGAGGCAGGGATACCCGGCATGATGAAGTCGCCGGAACTGTTGGCAAGCACCGAAGCGTGGACCGAGTTCCCGCTCGTATCCAGCAGTGTCACCTTGGTGACGGAGTCGAGCCCGAAGAACGGATCCTGCGCAAGGCATGGTATGTTGCCGGGGAACACCACCCGGCCGACCAATACAGGCGGTTGGGGTGTGATCTCTGCGGGCGCCGGCGTAACGTTTGAGCTTTGGATGGTGATTTGTTGCTTGCTTGGGGTGCAGCCGGAAACATAGCCCTCCGCCTCCCAGCACAGATCGTACTTGCCGGCCGACATGTGCGGAATGGCAAACCAACCCCGAACGTTGGTCACGACCTTGGAGCTTAGTGCCGCAGTCGACGCATTCTTCAGGAAGACAGTGACGCCTGGTATGAATGCCTTTCGCTTGCCCTGTGGCGCAGAGCTATCGGCGACGTCCGTGTATACGGCCCCGTGAACCTCGGCGCCCGTGCCCTTCGCCGTGTCGCTACCGCTGCATCCGCTGGCGGCAATCATCGTGAAGGTAAGCGTGGCGGCCAGCAGAGCTTGCAAGCGCCTTGAGCGAACCGCTTCTAGAACCGGTTCCCCTAAAGAGGGATTACGCCGGCGCGCCAGTGCTTTCCAATTTGGTCTCCGTGAGCGGTTCAGAGCGCGGTTTTCGGTCATCATAGCTCAACCTCCCCACTGGGTTGTCTCGCTCTCGCCACCGCTTCATGCCGGGGCTGGTGGCACCTTTTGCCCATCGATGAGCCGCAGGATTTTCCGGAACAGCTCCCTCGGCATGGCGACCTCGGCAATTTGGAAGACAACGTAGCGGCCGTGGCTCACCACATTGGCGCCGATCTTGACCGGGATTCCCCGGATGACTCCCAGTTGTGGGGCGGATATTCGCACTTTTCCGGCCTTCATACAACATACACGCGAGGTGCAGCAGGACTACCAGCACCTCGGGTGGCCGAACGTTAACCCAACTTGCGCAGACTCGGGGGTTACGGCTAGGTAAATCAATGCCTTAGGCGAAAAGTTGCCGCTACATTTTTTCTGAGAAGTTGGGATCAGGCGCTGCGTGCGAAGGTCGGCAGTTCGCGTTCGGCAAGGCGCATTCGTTTGGGCAAGACGATGCCGAGGCGATCAAGAAGTGCGGCCTGAGCGGGATCGGGTTGGGTGGCGCAATTTAGTAATCGTCGCCCGCGTGGGGGAGCGCAATCGTCTAAAGGTTCGCTTGACGGCCTATTGGTTCAGACTGTTATCATCAGCGATAGCTTGGACAACCGCTACGATTGAACGCCGTATGCGCGCCTTTCTTATGCGTCTGAACGCCTTGGCCATTGCGACGCCGGTCTTTGTATTGAGAAGGTCGCTGACATATTCCGGTGTGTGCGTTTTGCCGCTAAGATTAGTCGTGCCTGGCGCTTCCTCAAAGAAATAGGACACCGGGACTTCCAGCAGGTTTGCGAGGCGCAGCAATCGACCTGCGCTGATGCGATTGGACCCTTTTTCGTATTTTTGTACTTGCTGGAAGGTAAGGCCGAGCGCGTCGGCCACCTTCTCCTGGCTCATCCCTAGCATCATTCGGCGCATGCGTAGCCGCTTTGCTACGTGTTCGTCGATCTGATCAGGCCCTCTCCTTCGCGCGACAGCCCTCTTTGGCAGTGCACCCTCCCGCAATTATTCGGATAGGTTCGATATCGCGACACAACTATCGGCACGTTTACTGTATGGCCAATTCTGTGTCAGGACGTTGATTTTGCTGTATAATTTCTAGCGATCTATGGGTCGCAAATTCACAATTCCATTTCTGCATTACTCAAAGCCCCCGAAAATACAGGAGAATTTTCTTGCAACACTATTGGCCATAGTGTTGCGCGGCCCCAAGTCAAAAGCTGTCGCTACCATTCGCAAGCCTCCGGGGGCGATGACGCTTCATACGGCGGCCGGCGCGCGAAAGTATTTGAACGTCGTCGAGCGGCAACGCTTCGCGGCGGCAGCGGCGACACTGGCGCCAGAGCCCCGGGCGTTTTGCCTGTTGCTCATGTGGAGCGGATGTCGGATCTCTGAAGGGCTGGCAGTGACTCCGTTGGCGATCGATAGAGAAGCCGGGGTCATTGCGTTCGTCACGCTTAAACGGCGCAAGTCTTCAATTGTTAGGCAGGTCCCGATTCCAAAGAAGCTTATCGAGGAGCTGACGAAGGTATTTAATTTGCGGGAGCGTGAACAAGACGCGCACTTACGCGGGATGCGGCTGTGGCGATGGAGCCGTAGCACCGCATGGCGTTGGGTGAAGGTAGTAATGAAGCGGGCGGCACTATCGGGCTCCGCGGCTATGCCTCGGGGACTACGTCACACGTTCGGAGTCGCGGCATTCCAGGCTGTTCCTCCACATATCGTCCAACGATGGCTCGGCCATGCTTCTCTACGCACGACTGGAATATATGGGGATGTCAGTGGACATGAAGAGCATCTATTCGCCGAAAGGATATGGGAGAGTTGGTGATTTGACCTTGAATAAGCGATACGCTTGCCAAGGCTTGATTTGGGGTACAGGGCAAGCTCTATGCGCGCGCTGTTGAGATGGTTGCTAGTCGGCTTTCTGCTGCTGAGCCCGACCGCCAGCTTTGCGCTATCGCAAAGCATCCAGTTATTTCCGACTGAGACAGAAGCGCAGAAGCACTGTCCGGCCGATGTCGTTGTGTGGGTTAACACCCCGACCGGCATCTATCATTTCAAGGGGATGCGGTGGTACGGCAATACAAAGAACGGTGCATACATCTGCCAAAAAGAAGGTGACGGCGCTGGCTATCGCGCGACTCTCAATGGGCAGTAAACTATCCGATGATGCAAAAGCCCGAGACCTAGTGGAGTTGCTCTTCAACGGAAGCGATGCCGGTGAATAACCTGCCGCGTGCTTCGTCGAGAGACCGTTCAATCAGATATGCGGTCGTGCTGTCTTTTAGCTGTTCGGCACATTCTTAGGCGCCTTCAAGGTACGCGATCATTGCTACGCAAGTTTTGGAGCCATCCATTCGCTATCTCCTGCTGTACTTGGCAGAGACTTAAACGGCCTAGGTGCAGACTAGGTTACCTTTGCTGAAGTTGCATGGTCTTGATAAAACCCTTTGGCTTTCGGGTGCTCTGCTAGTGACCTTGGTCGATAGAATCCGTATCCAACATAATTTCTTACGCTGGTTAATCCCAACCGGCTTAGGACTGTCTCGTGCAACTCACCACCTGGATCGACTTTTCGTTCACCTGCGGCCCAGAAATGAATTTTGTGCGCGGGCCCGCGACCAACCATCAACTCATCATGCATCATCCCGTCGTAGGACGGGCTCATGTTCAGAAAGTCATTGTTGATTGAAATACGCGCATCCTCTTCTGGTATTTCTTTGCTGACGAAATCGACCATCCATTTCAACGCAATATCCGATAGCCGCGATTCATTTTCGGGATAACTGCCGCCGACGTCAGAATGATTGCCTGAGAACCATACTTGGCGAAATCGCGTCACTCCCGCGATATTACCTTCCGAGACCGTCCCCGATCCGCCCCAGGGAACGCGTATGAAGTCGCGACGGTATTCATCAATTGCCATGGCATGGCGAGCGAACGGAATGTCCCGAACAAAGTGCACGTCATAATTGTCAGAAAGAAATGGAATCTTTCTAATGAGCTTCGATACGGCGACGTGGCCCCAACCGAGGGCTGCAACGGTGTCCCAGACCCCCACAAAGTAGGGGATCGCACCGGTTCCTGCGCCGGTAACACAATTATACTGCGCTCGAAACGCTTCAAGATTATGCTTTCGCTTGTCCAATTTTTTGACGGGAAGTCCCAACGAATACATCGTTTTCACCCCGGCTTTCGCAACTGCGCGAAGCGCCGTGGGTTCCAGGCTAAGAGCCCCACCGTTGGCCTTCGTGGGAATGCCAACTAATTCGAGCACGTGGGCCACGCACCGAGCCGTATAGGCTCCCCGACTAAACCCGAATAAGTAAATCCGGTCACCGGGTTGCCAGACGCTGATAATGGCGGCGTAGCAGTCAACAATTCTCGACGAGAGCCCGGCACCGATCATCTGCTGAAGGCTTTCCCAGATGCCACGCAAAAGCCCGACCGGGCTGGCAGTCGGAGTACCAACTCCACGAATATAAAACGCTACTTGGCGGCTCGGATCGATGGGCGAATCCGGACCTGTTCGGGTGGCTCGATATAGCTTATAGACGTTGGTCCGGCTTTCGTCGGGTATTAAGCCGCCTTCATTCCCAGTGCCATCTGCAAATATTAGAATATTGCGTGGCATTGTTCACACTCCCCACTGCGGGTGTATCAATGTCTATGTTCGCGGGTGTATCAATGTCTATGTTCGATGTGAGCCATGCGAGAGACGAGGCTTGGTCGTGGCATATTCGTATTCAGGGCGCACATCAGAACTTAGCTGGCATTCAAGCACATTACGCTCGTACGCTTCGGCCTCGCTCTTGATGCAATATTTCAAGTCGATCGCCTGCTCTTCCCTCGGCATCCGCCTTGTAATCTTATACAGGCCGGCTATTTTCTCGCCGATGGGTGTGTATTCAACTGCTTGCCCAACAAGAAATTTGAAAGGCATCGGGTTCCTTTCCTGTTGAGGCACTTCTACCGAGCAGCTGCCGCAACCGTTATTAGTGCAATAACAACAAATCCCTTTGCAAAGCTCTGCCTGCGAATACGCATATAGGTAGTATCTAACTCTAAATACAGTGGTGCGCCGGTAATTTAGTTCGCGGTTGAGGAAGTAGTCTCTATATTGGCTGCCGGTTCAATGATGATGGTGCGGGTAGAGGTCGAGGTGAGGCCGGATGCTTCGATGACGACGGAATCGATGGTATCGGTTGCGACTTGGCTTGTGTCGATGAAGCCGATAGCGATATTAGTTGGGTAAGTCGCGCTTGCTGGGCCTAGCGGCAAAGACCGTACTGCGAGCCGGTTGTCCACAGTAGCGGCTTGGATGCCAGTAAACAACTCTTAGGGGACCAATCCGTGCCCCTTCATCCAAGCCTCGACGACAACTTTGATGCCGGCCGCAAGGACATGGTCGCTTATCTTACCCACCGCCTGTAGCAATCGCCGAAAAATTGGCTGTAGCTTTGAAACTTTAACTTTTCCCTCTGCACCTTCCTTCTTCAGGTCGTTCAATATCTCTGCGAAAGGGTCGTTATCGGCATCAGGTAGAGCGGCCGAGGACAAATGAGGTTCAATCGTTGATATAAGCTCCTGGATATCTTTGGCTGCGACATCGCCCGCATGGGCTTGCTCGCCAACAGCAATATTTTTAGATGACTGAATATCGCCAATGACGCCAACATTCAAAACCCCCTGCACCACAATTCCATGGGCCACACTTTTTTCTTGCGGACTGAATGTTAATCCGTCACCCCTTATGCCGGCCTTGTCGAGCTGCATACTCCAGCGAAGGATGCGATTTCTCACTTCATCAAGAATTGCCGCAATACTCGGCTTAAAATGAAAACAGGTAAATTCAGTTTCGAGAGAAAACATCGTTTGTAAAACCCTTTGCGCTTCGGGCGGATAATTGATTCGTGGCTCGCCATCTTCGGCAATTATTTCTTCTATGGTTGCGATGGACTGATGGACCGTCTGCTCGGAAACGTCCTTCTCAAAGTCGTGTGTTGGAAATTGGACGGGCATCCACCCGCGAAGTGTTTTGGCCATGACGCGACCCTGTATCCTGCGATAGGGAGGCACGTCTTTATTATTTGCATAGCCGGAAAGTTCATTCTCGATCCACTCCGGAACACCAGGAACATCCAGCTTGGACGCGACCAGAAGAGCCTTCCGAAGAAGGTCTGAGGTCCGAACGTTTCGATCGATTGAATCGATTTGAAGCTGTTCAATAAGTGAGCCAGGCATAGTTTTACCGCTGCGGCTGTTTCGCCTTTAGCGCCACACGAACGTGTTAGCGGATGAACCGATATTCGACAACGACTATCGACACAAGCGCGAGTATAGCGTCATGGATCGAAGCCGGATGTCGGAGAAAGCGAAGCATTTCCGTTTACGCGAGCCCGGCGCCGAAGGCGGACGCCAGGGTTGAGTGGAAAAATGCTATCGATGCGCTTCGTCGCGTTGCTTGATGGCGTTGATTCAAAGATTTGCCGCGTAAAAAATAAAAGATTACCCAGTAGTCCTCTATTCGGAACAGAAATCTCTCGACCACGGAAAGCTATAATTTCCCGTAGGAAGAATGCAAAAATCGGGCCGCCTACGGCCAGTATGAGATAAAGTTGCCACCCTCATATCAGAAACTTTGATCCCTTTCAGGTGGGAGACAGCCACATCCACCGTTAGACCGGTGTCCACAGTATCATCAACGATAAGGGCTTTTTTCCCTGAAATATTCTCACTCGCGTCCATAACTATCTTTGGTGAGTTTGTGCGAAACAAATAATGATGGTAGACGCTCATAATCCAGCGAAAGGGTACCGGATCATTTCTATAAGTGCGCTCTATCGCAATATCGCGTCGGATCGTGATGTGAACTATGGGAATGCCTAAAGCCTTCGCGATCAATTCCCCGGGTCGGGAACCACCTACCGCTATTGCCACTACGATATCAGGTTCATACCCGCGCTTAACGGTCCGCGCCAACTCGTTGCAATATTGAACGAGATCAATTTCGGTCACACGCCTCCTTTTCCTGTCAGATAAAGCGTCTTGAACCGCTGCTTTAATGGCCCACCACTTCATTAGCCCACCGGATCAATCCTGGCATATTGCGCCTACAGTCGTGACGTGTACTCACTCTAGCCTTTCCAGGAAAAGAAGATCACTTTGTGTATTAACACCAAAAGCCTCAACCAACTCTATTAACACAGAGATAGTCTTATCCCCATTCAAAAAGGCCATTCCCACTAAATCTGTCAGGTAATATTCTTTTCTTTTCCCGGTGCCAACCATTTCCTTCAAATTTTTCCACAACCAACGTCCGTTGAAACACATATATCCAGGAATAACTTCTTTTATCTCTCTTTCCACTTCCGTCGCGTCTTTGGCTTCGACAATCCGTAGAATGTCACCCCGCCCATTGCGTGTTACTCTTCCAAACGATGAAAAGCACGCGCGCCATTCGGTGAAATTCGGTGCTACGGCAACAGCGAACGTAATGGCCGCGTCTTGAGCGCGGTGAATACCGACTAATCGTTTTATCGTTTCGCCGGTAATCAAGGGATGGTCTGAGTAAAGTACTAACACGGTAGATGCGTCGCCCGTCAGCGCCTCCGCACTCATCACAGATACTGCTGTTCCAAGATCTTCTATTTGAACGGCATATGCACGCTGAGCGCCAATTGCGGTCCGGATTGCGTCCATATCACGACCGACCACAATGATCGGATTGCTGCACACCCCCGAGAATTCAATCGCGTTCAAAACATGCGTCAGGAATGGTAGTCCCTTCAACAAGGTAAGTGGCTTTGGAATTTGTTGCCCCATTCTAGTCCCACGGCCCGCAGCAAGAACAATTATCTGCGTTCTTGGTAAGGCATCATCCTCAAAGGAGCCTCTCTGAGTTTTATGGGAAGTTTCCTCGGAAAATTCGTCAGGCGACATTGAGGCCCCGCAAAGCTGAGCGTGCGTAGTGAGTAGCGCTCCTCAGCCGGCAAACTATAGAAGTGCACTAATGTATTTCATCCTGTATGATGAAACCTGCCAAGCAGCTGGCAAGGTAGTTCAGGTGGTGAGTAGGACTACGTCCTTCCGACGATAAGGTGCAGGTGAAAGTGATCGGGAACCGACCTATTCTTTTCAGTTGACTCAATCACATAATCGTAACGCTCGTTTACGAACGTTCTTTTTATCGCTCTGAGTTCAGCCAACTCGGCTCTGTTCAAGCTTTGCTCCGACACATGTCGGTGCGGAACAAGCATATTATGCACCCGTGCGATTTGATCGTAGGGAAAACTGTTTCTAACGATTTTCCAATATTTAAAGTGTTGCCGAGGGGTCTTTTTGCACAGGAAACAACCCCTAACCTTTGCGGCTTTTAGCTGATATTGCTTATAGCGCCTGGTAGAACTTGGTAGTCGTAGTGAGGCCATATTGCTTTTATCTGCGAATGTTAAGTAGTTTATCATAGCTTCTTTAGCTAGACACGAATTTCAAAGAGTTGGACACGGGCCTAAACTACCAAACGGCAAAATCGAAAAGGGTGGATCTTGTCCAAGTTCGCCTGGTCTGATGTCAGCAACAATGGCGCATTGTTGTGCTGGCGCTTACAAATAGTACACGGCAGTGCCTCATTAGAGCAGTGAGTAGATTAATGCTGATGAAGAGGGGAGCTGCCTTGAATACTATTCCCGCGATCTTGCTCGACACTGATATTGGCAACGACATTGATGATGTGCTCGCTTTGGCGATGCTCTGTAGACTACACAAAGATCGGATAGTTAGGCTTATTGGTATCTCGGTCTCAAACGGCTGTGTCGAATCCGCCCTCTACACTTCCGTTTTCTTGCAGCTTTTCGGTATTTCAGTTCCAATTTATCGAAACGAGAAAGCTATTCTCGGGGACCCTGCACGGTACCTGCATGTATTTAGACGTGCTTGCGTGCCGCCCGAATTGGCAATCGAAACCGACGTAAGGACGTTTATTGCAAAGCTTATATCGACCGTTGACACATTTCGGATTGTCGGAATCGGATTTTCTACGAACCTCGTGCAAATTATTGAAGAGCTCAAATCACTAAATCGATTTGATGCGGTCGGGACCATAACTCTGATGGCAGGAAATTTTCGTTGGAAAATGCCTGAGTTCAATGTAGCAAGTGACCCGGCGGCGTTCGCCAAGATGATTTCGTACGATAGGGTAATTTCTTTTTGTGACTATAGCGTCGGCAGTGGCATATATTTTGATGGTTCTATATTCGAGCAATATGCTCCAATTGATAATCCGATTTACGACTTGTTGCGTGCCACCTATTTGGCATATCGGCCGATGCCTTATGATAGACCAACCTGGGACCCTTGCACCGTTCTTTTTTCATTGAGAGATCGGTTTGAAGGGTTCTTTCGGGAAGTCCCCATTCGCTACAATTTTGATCGCGTTGACAAGGCCGTTGTTGTTGATGCCGATGGCAAGCACAAAGGAATTGTGGCAGCCGTAGAGCGAGGTGCGGCTCATAAGCTCAAGAACGAAATTTATAAACTGTCTCTGGGGGTTCAATATAAGTTCGAGTGTGGCTAGCCGCCATGCAGCAAATGAGCGCTGCCGTGCTGCTGCAATAAAGTTCACGGAAGGCAATCTTGAGTAGCCGAGGTGTTCTTATCGTGAAATAGATTTCGTCCGACGCGCAATGTGCGAACATCCAATCAGCGGGAAAGTCGAATTTTGATAGCCCAAATACCTGCAATGAATTGCAAGGCCAGACCAACAATCCAAAGATAAAAAACGGTATCGACTATAATTTTGAAAAAGAATGTCAAGATAGCGGCAAGGCACACACACGCAGTGCCGACTAGACTAATAACCTTTGGAGCGTAGTTGCCGCCCCCCGTGGTCTGACGCCGAGATTCAGCTGCCGATTCAGATCCCGAGACCGATACCATCTTGCTAGTCCAAACACGCAGGAAGGCCGGACATGCCTCCACCAAGGAACCCAAGTGTGTAGCACCACGTGCCGTCAATGCCATGCGCTACCGCTACTTCGACAACACCTATCCCCGTGAATATGCCGAGGATTATTCCCCCGATCATCCCAGCAAAGCATTTCACGCCCTTCTTCATGGCACTTTCCTCATACGTGCGAGTTACGTATACACTACTAAACGTTGTCTGCCTAGCGTGGCCGCTGCTCCCGTGCGTCCGGGACACGGGTAAGCGTCTTAATTCAGCATCTTGCTCTGATTACCCGGTTGCTCGTTTCAACACTTCGGCTTGCATTCGCGAGCAACTGTTGAAGCTGATGTTATTATTCAGCTTTTATCGCCGAGTTGTCGCATTAGGCACCCTTCCTGGTTTGTCCGATGAGCCGGTAAACCCGCGTCATGCTTCCAAAGCGCCGGACAAAGGTGCTGCTGGCGGGTAAGCCTTTAGCCTTCCCGATTATTCGCGCGGTGAGATGCCCATGCTTGCGTCGCAGCTTGCGAAGCAAATCCAATAGCTGGGCATTGGAACGGCTTTTGGTTCGATCGGCCGCGTTGCGCGTCGCTCGGCGTTGGGCATTGTAGCCAATCAACGCATATGCGGGCAAAACGCCGCCAAAGCGCCTTTGGTAGGTTGCCGCCGTGGCAACGCCTTCGGCCTCGTCGATGATCTTGCGTGACAGGGCGCCGCGTTCCCGCAACAGCCGCCTCAGCGCGTCCAGCAATTGTTTCCTGGAGCGGTGCTTGAAATTCTGGTGCGGCTTGCGCGGTGGGCGGTTCGGAAAGAACCAGGGCAAACCTATCTCCTCATAGGCACCCTCTAGGTTTCCGAAACGCCGTGCATAGGTGCCGGCGGAAGGGACGCCCTCCGCGGCGTTGATGAGTTGCCGCGTAAGATAGCCGTGCGCGCGGTACAAGCCGGTCAGCGCGTCCAAAAGCTGGTCGTTCGAAAGCCGGCGCGTCGTCCTGGCCAGGCTGCGCCGCGGCCGGCCATCGCGGCACTGCGCACGCGCGGTAAAGCCGACGAGCGCATAGGCGTTTGCGAGGCTACCGAACCACCTAACGTAGGAGCTGGCGGAGGGCGTTCCGGCGCTTCTATTAATGAGCTTCATGCTAAGCGTGCCGCGCCTGCGCAAAAGCCGGCGCAGCGGCGCCAGTCTCTGTTCTTGCGTAAGTGCCTGCGGCCGTTCGCTGAGGATGGCTTGCGTGGCGTCGAATAGCGACCGCTCGATAATCGGTTCGATAGCTCCGGTCGTGCGTACCCATCGGTCGGGCGGGTTGTTGACGGCTTTTCCCTTGAGCTTCACAGATTGCCGGTTCCAGACGATATTGCCGATGTAGTTTTCATTGCGGAGAACCTGCCGTACATGATGCCATTGCCAGGGACCTCCTCGCGCGTTCTTGATTTCTTTCTGATTTAGTAAGCGGGCTATCTCACGGAGGCTTTTCCGTTGCTTCGCAAACGACGCAAATATCCATCGGACGATCTCAAGCTCGTCCGGCGGACCGGGTATCAAGACGACCCGATCAGTCGCGATGCTCTTCCACTGCTTAGGCGCGAGCAGTCCTTTCACGGCGCCGCTCTGGTCGACGAGCTGGCGCCGCAGGCCATAGCCGGCTGATCCCCCCTGGCGAAAGCCGAGCTTGATCAGCCGCATTTGGCCGGCATGGACTTTGACGGATAGCTCGCGGCTGTACTCCGCGGCCGACGCGCGCTTGATGGCCTTGAAAAGAGCCGAATAGGGGCTTCCGTCGTTCTCAAAAAGTTCAGCGCAGTAGATGACGCGGATGCCGGCGCGCTTGCAGATATACTCGTAGTATGCCGCCTCGTCCGGGTCCTGAAATCGGCCCCAGCGGCTTACGTCGTAGACGAGGATCACTTTGAAATCGACGCTTCCGGTTTCGATGTCCTCGATCAGTTGCTTTAACGCATCGCGCCGATCGATGACCAACCCGCTTCGCGCGTCGTCCGAATAGGTGCGGACGATCACCATGCAATGCGTTGCGGCATAAGCGCGATTCACCAACGATTGGTTGTCCGTCGAGTATTCCTGTTGATCAGTTGAGCCGCGAAGGTATTCGGCGGCGGGGATCACCCCGCCCGCTGTCGCCACGTTCATGTCGGCCTCCCGTTTCAGCGATGCTGAGCACGGTAGGCGTCAATTCGGCCTTGGTTACGTCCTGCGAATGGCAGTTCGGCGCGGCGCCGGAGAGGCCAACGCTGTAATCACTTTGGCGCCAATGTTATGGCGCTAAACGGTTTACTCGGCATCCCGTCAATCATGAGTTTCAAATAGATGTGGTGGTTTTCAAGCTGCATGAGATCGAGCGCTTCGAAGCGTGCCTGAAACTCCCTTGCGAGATACGGCGCGTCCTCGCCGCCCACCCGAAACGCGATGATGGTCCCGGCGTTGCCGAGAACCGCGTGGCGGACGTCCGGCTCCAGCTGTGCGAGATATTGATGGGCGACTGTAAAGCCGACGCGGTACTTGCGCAGCTCCGAAAGCATGTTCGCCACGGCCAGGGTCGTCATGCTTTGGAACTCATCGGCATAGACGAAGAAGTCGCGTCGTTGCTGAGGCGGCTGGTCAGCCCGAGTGTAGGCGGCGAGGCCGATCGTCGTCACGAGGAGGCTGCCCAGGAGCGAGGAGCTGTCCTCTCCGATGCGGCCCTTGGCAAGGTTCACCAGGAGCACCTTGCCCTCGTCCATGATCCTGCGCACGTGAAGGTCCTTTTGAGGATGCGTGAGGATGCGGTTCAGCAGAGGGTCGGCCAGAAAGGCGCCGACCTTGTTCTGGATGGGCGCCACACCGTCCGCCCGGTAGCCGAAGGAAAACTTTTCGAATTCCTTCTCCAGGAAGCGTCGAACAGTCTCGTTCTTCAGCGACTTGGCGACCTGCGTGCGGAAGGTCTTGTCCGAAAAGATGCGCAGGATGTCATCCATGGTTGATGACGGTTGCTCGAGAAGCGCCATAAGGACGTTGCGCAGGATGTGCTCCATGCGCACGCCCCAGGCGTCCGGCCACATCTTTTTGAGAACCTCCATCAGCCCCGAAGCGGCAAGCGCGATGTACTGGGGCGCCACATGCCGGAGCGGATTGTATCCCCACGGCTGGGTAGGATCGGCGACGTTTAAGTAGATGATGCCAGAGCCTTCGGACTGCGGCACCTGTGCAGCTATGCGCTCGACGAGGTCGCCGTGCGGATCGATGAGCACGAAGCCGGCACCTCGGCGCAAGTCCTGCAAGGCCATGGTCTCCATGAGGGTGGATTTACCCGTGCCGGTCTTGCCGGCGATATAGACGTGCGAGAAACGATCTTCGTTCTTTATACCGAAGACACGTCTGTCGTTGCGGAAATCGGTTCGGGCGAAAAATGTAATATCGTCGTAATTCGAGTTGTGCATCGCACCACGTTACTGCGCAGCGCTGCGGCAGACACGACCTCACTCCATGCCAAATTGGCACACTCGCTGCGAAATCTTGCCAGGTTGGCAAGAAATCACGTCTTTTTTGCATGAACTGAATCAGCGAGCATCTTGTCAGAGCATCGCAGTTTCACTCGGCCGTGCATTCCGGCGCCCTCGTGGGCGTCGGTAGCGTGGCGGAGCGGCATGCGGCGCGCTCTTATCAATTAGCGGCCGCCATCTCCGCCTCGCGATCCGTCAACCGACTTCTCGGTTGCCGGTCAGCGAGGAGGAGTGCCATGCAACTTGTTCTTACGACCAAAGCCCAGAAGCTCATGACGCTATGCGAGATCGAGGGCTGCAAAAACGCCTGCGATCTTGTCGAAGCCGTGTGGACGGACACGGTGTGCCCGGCCATCTGCATGACGGAAGGCTGCGACCATACCGCCGAAATGGAGCCCGATCAGACGGAAGGGTACTGCGAAGCGTGCGGTGGCAATACGCTTATGTCGGCGCTTGTGCTCGCCGGCCTCATATAAGGAGGCGGGCCGTGACCGAGCTGAAAGAGCGCGATCGTATCCGCGTGCTGAACGATAACTTTCGGTCAACGTTCATCGGCGGGCGAATACTCCTGACCGCCGGTGTAAGCGAGCTGCCGATAGACGTGAAGGCTCAGGCGCTGCTCATAGTGAAAACCTTCAGCGCCTTCGACCAGGATAATGATCCACATGGTGAGCATGACTTCGGCAGCTTCGAAGTAGCCGGTGAGAGGTTTTTCTGGAAGATCGATTACTACGACTGCGACTGCCGCTGCGGATCGGAAGATCCATCTGATCCCGACGTCACCACCCGTGTGCTGACGATCATGTTCGCCGAGGAGTATTGAGCCATGCTCCAAAACGGCAGACGCGTCTACATGCTCGCGGAGTACACCGTGGAGCATAAAAAGGACGGCTGGTACTACGGCCGCAGTGCCCGCTTCGGCGACAAGGATGAAGTGCAGGGGCCATACGGCAGCATCGCCTCTGTGACCCTCGTTATCGCGCGTGAGCTGAAGCGTGAGATTACGAAGCGTCACGCTCAGCACGAGTCACCGCCCTAAGATGGCTCCGCTATTCATTGTCATCGAAGGCAAGCGGCATCTCTGGAATGATATCTTGAAGCTCCGCCGAGAGCAGCAAAAAGCGACCAAGAAACGTCAGCTAACCTTATTCGAGCTGAAGGAGGACAGCCGTCCGGCTAGCCAGCGGACAGCAGAAGGTCGCTTATCCGAGCCTACGCTCTTTAAGGTCGACTAATCTTCGGTGCGAACCGTTCCCACGGGCAGCGGCGAGGGGGTATGACCGGGCTCTGGGACACGTGAGCCGGCCGATCCTGATGACCTGCAATGTGCTGAAGCATCTCCAGCCCTCGCTTCGGCGAGGGTTTTCTTTATATTTCCCCTTCGACGCGAAGTCTTTGTGCGGAGAGATTAACGGGCAAAGGCTTTTTGCAGAAGACTTTGAAAGAGGTGATCGGCCTGGCGCAAGGCCTCGATGTGAGTAGCGCGAAGTTCTTCGTGCCGCGCGAATAAATCTGCGAATTCCTGCTGCAACTTCATCGGGGGAACGTAGATACGAAATTCTCGAAGAAGGGTAGGGCTAATGTTGGATTGACCCACTGCTTTTTTGCAGCGTTCTTGAAACAGAACTTTGAAGTACTTTGTATTCAGTAAAGCGACAAAGAACTCGGGGAGGATATGCGGCTTAAGCTGGAGACGTACTAGATAGGAAGCGATGACCGCATCCATATTAAGCCGCCAGCAAGCGGTCTTGCCTACCAGTTCGGTCGAATTAGTTCTATTAAAAATTATATCGCCAGATTGCAGCTTCAAAAGTTTAAAGGTTTCGGCGGGGAGATCAACAAAGCTAAGCGGCGATAATATAATGCGGCCGTCTTCGGTTATGTTGGTCATACCAAGAATGGGATATCCTTTCGAATCTTGGGTCGACTTCTGCGACGTGCCATATTGCGATGATTGCAAAACGTCGTCGATTGTTTCCTGGTCCCACCTCTTGGGATTGGTACTTGGATCACCAAACATTGTTAGAAACGCAGACGGCATGATCTCATCGCACATTTGCAAAGCGTAGCGGCGCATGAGGCGAAGGTGATCTGCCTTTCCTAGAAGCTGAGCGAGTCGCCTTTGTTTCGATAGAGAGGGGAGGGGGATGCGAATATTTTCCGCGTTCCCTTTTGTTAGCTTTGGGCGTGTGCTCCCATTAATAAATTTAGAGACATCAAAGAAACTTAGAACGTGCGCGAGGTAATCAATATCACATTCCGGCAGTGGCCGAAGAACGTGCGCATGATTGTTCACCCATGTTTTTCCTTGAATTTTGTAGGCAATCGGTTTTGTTGTCGAACCGAAATGGCCTCCATCCTCGGCAAGCAAGACGAGAGGTTCGTCAAACAGAAAATCATCAATCCAACCTTGCTGCCCATTCGCCCCATAATAAGGATATGGGCCTGAAGCCCGCAGCCCCTCGGTCACGGGTTTTCTCTTGTGATCGAGGAATTCACAAACATCCCCCAGAGCGACGTCAATAGTCATAATCCCGATAGGAGCGTTTGGAGCTCCGACACCTTCTTTGCTGCGTGTTGCTCAAGTGTACCCAAGCGGTATGTGGTAACGGCGGGCTTCTCGAAAAACGTATCATCCTGTTCAATAGTCCGATAGCGAGTCGCTGAGAGATCGTACTTGTTGGCGACTACCTCCTTCTTTTCGACCCAGAATTGCCGACCGAGCTGGTTTATCTCTGCCTGAAGTGGCGCCACCGTGGTTTGAAGTAGGGAAAGTGTCATCTCAGCTTTTTCGCGTAACGCTCTGGCCTTTGCGGAATCCTCGGCAATGACTTCCTCAAACTTCAGTCTATGAATAACTTCGTGATGCTTTAGGCGATCGGCTTTGAGCGGAGCAATTGTATTTTTGAGTTCAACCAGTCGCTCGGAACGTTTAGCAACGAATTTTTGATCTGTGCGATTTTGCCAACACTCAAGGACGTCTGAAATATCGTTCTCGGATATTCGCTGACGCTTGTCATCGAGCGAAAAGCCGTCGTGTTCCATGTCATAGAACCAGATGCGGTCAGTCTTCGCTCCTTTGGTGAAAAAGAGAATCGCTGTTGAAACCCCGGCGTAGGGACGAAAAACGCCAGCTGGCAGAGAGACGACGGCGTCAAGGCGATTTTCATCGACAAATTTCTTGCGGGCTTCTACATGCGCGTTCGAAGAGCCAAACAAGACACCATCAGGAACAATGACCGCGCCGCGGCCTCCATTGTCGAGTAAGCGAAGAAATAGATGCAGGAAAAGAATTTCGGTTTTCTTGACTTTGGTTGGAAGGGTCGGATTTACGTCGCTGGAGTCGATCGCGCCCTTAAACGGAGGATTGGCCAGGACAACGTCATAACGGCTATCTTCATTAAAGGTTTTGGAAAGCGTATCGGTGTAGTGAAAGCGCGGGACCGTGAGCCCGTGCAGCATGAGGTTCATGCTACCGATCCGCAGCATGGTCATACCGGAGTCGCTGTCGTAACCGGTAAATGCCTCACTCTGTGAGAATTTCCACTCGTCTGGCGTGAGCTTGCTGCCAGTAAGCCCGTGAGGCCAACCCTCGTCATCATAATTGAGATCGCGTTTATCGGTGTGTGTCTCAAGGAGGTGCTGCCACGCATTGACCAGAAATCCGCACGTACCGGCTGCGGGGTCAATGACGCGCTCGCCGGGCTTGGGGTCGATCATTTGCACCATCATGCGGATAATGTGGCGCGGAGTGCGGAATTGACCGTTGGTGCCGGCAGTGTTGAGGCGACTGAGAAGGTATTCGTAGAGATCGCCTTGTACGTCCTGGTTCTGCGAAGAAATTTGCATTTCGTCGATTGCTTTGCAGGCCTCTATCAGGAGGCTTGCTTTACTGATCTTGAACTCGGCGGTCGCCATGTGCTCGCCGAACGAGCCGGTTTTTGGGCCAAGGCTTTTCAAAAATGGAAATACTTTCTCCTTTACGATGGAGACGGCTTTGTCGCCGGGCAGCTGGCTCCAATATGACCAGCGTAGCTCTTGGTTAGTGAAGAGAGGTTCAAATTTCTGGCCGCGTTTTTTTGCGGCGCGTTCTGCATCCTGTTCGCGTTCGTCGAGCTGTTTAAGGAAAAACAGAAACGAGAGCTGCTCGATGGCATCTAGGGGATTTGAAAGGCCGCCACTCCAGAGTTTGTCCCAGAGACTATCGACCTGTGAGCGGAGTTTAGAGTCAGCAAGCATGACCATTAGGCGGCGAGTCCTTCAGTAAGGTGGACAAGGTCTTCGACTTGGATGGGGGAGAAGAGCCTATCAACAGCGTTTCGACCAAACGTCGCGAGCTGGGGCGCATCGTGTAGGTCGGTTTCGGACAGGCGGCGAGTCGAGAGGAATATATCCTGAACGGCGCGAAGGAACCTGATCTGATCACCTGTGTAGTTGTGCGATGCGATGTGGTCTTCGAACGAATGGCCGACTACAGACGCGTAGTCGGGAATAGCATCGAGTGCAAGTACATGGCGGAGCAGTCCAAGAAAGCCGACATGATTATCCCATTTGAGCCCGTACACGGCGCGAGCAGCTTTTTCGGAAAAACTTATGTCGGATGCTTCGAGTTCGTTGTGGAGGAGGCGCTCAAGATCAATCAATTCTTCGCTAGTTGGGCTGCGTCCCTCTCGGATTGCACGCAGCGCAGGGTGCTCGTCGGCGATCTTGAGAATGCGCTGGTCTATCCGTTTTCGGTACTCCTCGACATGCACTGGTGTTCCGTTGGGCATCACAATGACGTGCTGGGCGCTAGCAATGAAGTCCGGAAGGTCGATTGCAATGAAGGGATTATCGGCGCGGCGCTTATTTTTCATTTCCGGCGCAAGCTCCCGGATCATTTCCGTAAGCTGAGCGCGACTCGCGTTGGCAAGCGCAGGGGATAGCGCCAGGACGGCAGCGGCAGTCTTTGCCGTGCGGTCCCTAATTTCCTGGGGAAGTCGGCTAATGTCCTCAGCAATGGATGCAAGTTGCTGGGGTGGTGGAGCGCCGGCGAGCATCGAGAGCGCCAGGCGCTCGACCTTATTGGTGAATGTCTCAGCGGCAACATCTACATCAGGCACAAATCGCAACAGCGGCGCAACCTTCAGCCGGAGAAAGTCTATCCTTTGCAAACTTGGATGCGCCCAAAAATCATCGGTCCATGCGGTCTCAACGTCAGGCCAGGCTTTGCGAACGAGAAATGAATCTGTGGGCACGCGCGCAAGCATAGCACGGCAATCGGTGATTGCCTGAGTGTAGGCGGGGTTTTCTTTCTTATTGAGGGTAGCGGTGAGGATATCAAGTCTTGTGTTAAAAAGGCGCGTAAGGAGTGGCATCTCCGAAGGAACGCGCTCGTCGGTCTGCTTGCCGAAGTCGTTCTGCCAAAAATCGATGATACGAAAACCTGTTTTCTCCCCGTTCGGTAGTCGGTCGAAATATCTGCATGCTTGCTGATTGCGCGTACCACGTCCGATCATCTGCCAAAGTTTAATGCGGGAGTGTATCGGCCTCATGAACACGAGATTGACGACCTCCGGGATGTCTATGCCGGTGTCGAGCATGTCAACTGAGACCGCGAAGCGCGGTCTATCTTCCTTTTTAAATTTGCTTATGAGCCCGTCGCCGTAGGGACCATCGTGTACGCGTTCCACCCCTGTATAAATGACTTGCAACATTCCCGGGTACTGCGGGAACATTTCCTCAAACGCGTCGCGAATTCGGTCCGCGTGTTCTTTGGTCATGGCAAAGACAATAGTCTTGCCGGGAAGGGAACCGCTGCGATCTTTGATGCAGACGTTCATAATCTCTTCCCACTGCTTTCGCAGCGTATCGCGATTGGATACGAGCACCTCAAGTTCTGTGCCTGCGTAGTCGATAGCGTCAGGGTCGAGGCCTTGCTCGGTGAGCGCGTTGCGGTCTTCCTCGGAAAGCTGAGCGCCCCGAATGCCCTCGCGTTGGAAACCGGTGTGCGCCTGATACAGAGTAAAATCGACGAGGTGTCCCTCCTTGATTGCCTGCTCGTAGGTATAAAGGAAGGTCGGTGTTTGATCCCGGCAATCGAATACGCGGAACGTGTCTCGATCGAGGAATGCTGCCGGGGTTGCCGTCAGCCCCACCATGCGGGCATCAAAGTATTCAATCACTTCGGTAAAGCGGTTGAAAATAGAGCGGTGCGCTTCGTCGAAAACGATGAGGTCGAAAAAGCCGGGAGAGAAGCGGTCGTAGCAAACACCCATCGTCTGCTGCGTCGCGACGTATAGACGCTTGTTGGGGTCAATATTCGCTGTGCGGATGCGAACGCGCGGCTCGTTCGGCAGAAAGGTCTTGAATCCATCGTTCAACGCTTGTTCAACGAGTGCATCACGGTCGGCAAGAAAAAGCACTTTTTGTGCATAGGAGCTTTGTAGAAAAACGTCGATGAGCCCCATTGTGGTTCGGGTTTTCCCGGTGCCCGTCGCCATGACAAGCAAAGCGCGGCGCTTGCCACTCTCAAAGGTCTCGGCCACCCGGCGGATGGCCTCGTGTTGGTAGGCGCGTTCGACGATCTTTTTGTTGATCGGTGTATCCTTAAGCGGCTTTTTGTGCTCGCGAATAAAGCGAAGGCGCCGGAGATCATCGGGGGAGAAGAATCCGGCAATCGAGCGCGGGTGCGAGAGCCCAACCTCCCAGAAAAAATGGTGCAGTCCGTTCGTCATAAAGCCGAAGGGTGGAAAACCCTGTTTGGCGGTGATCTCAGTGACGTAGTGACGGAGCTGTTCTTCGCCCTCGCGAGCATTGCGTGCGGTCCTCTTGGCCTCGATTACCGCCAGGACAGCGCCGTCGGCGTCGTAAAGGCAAAAGTCTGTGAAGCCGTTCCAAGGGGTCGGGTCGTAGCCTTGGACAGGAACCTCAAATTGCACCTGCGAATGGTCGCTGAGGTTCCAGCCCGCGCGCTCCAGCTGCGGGTTTATGAGAAGGGCCCTGGTCTTTGCCTCGTTGAGGTCCATAGCCAAACTATACACAATCTGGCGAAATTACGTAGCGCAGCGCGGATAGCTAGTCCTAATGCTGTCTGTCACCGGCTCGGTTAGTTACGATCAAGCCCCGGAAGCCATGGAGATGACCAGCGCCTCCTCGTGCTAAGGCTCTTAAGGCGCCCGTTCCCTTCAGAGCGCGCTCCTCATCCTGGCACCCTTTTTTTTAGAAAGCCGAAATACGCTTTGTTGCACCATCAACCTGAGGTATTGTTGCTGCCATGGCAGCGCGATACCTAATTAATGAGGACGGCAAACCGTTCACGGACGAAGAGCTGGACGCTCTAGGAAAAGAACTCGATTCATTCAATCCTGCGGATCGCAAGAGTTTTCGTGACGCAAATGCCCAAGCAATAGCTAAGCATCAGGCCAATCAGGTGCTAATCGTCGCCGGACCTGGTACCGGCAAGAGTACTCTTTTCAAGCAACGGATCCTATTTTGGCTCGAACAAGAGAAAGCTGCCAGGATTTTAGCATTGAGCTTTGTCAGAAAATTAGTGGCCGACCTGCATGCTGATATCAAGAATGACACGACCTTAACCGCTGACCAGAAGAAACAGGCCGAGGTATTCACGCTCCACAAATATGCGCGCAGTATTGTAGAACGAAATCACGGAACGAAGGACTGGAGATTCGCACCGCACTTTCGAATTATCGCTCAAGATTGGAAGGCGATGGTTTGGGGTGACGTTTTGTCCCTAAGCGGGCAAAACGATCATGAGAGCTATTCGTGGCCAAAATTTCAGAAGCAGGTACATGACGATGAGTTCGACCAGTCGGCCGAATGGAAAAAATTGAAAGATGCATACTTTCGGCTATGCCAATTCTACAATGCGGCGGGTTTCGACGATATCATTTTGCGGGCTAGAGACGCTTTGGCAGAGAACGAGGGTCTGAATGAACATCAATTCTTTATCTTTGACGAATACCAGGACTTCAACGCTTCTGAAGAAAAACTGTTAGAGCAAATTACTGCGATAGCTAAAAGTACCCTCATAGCAGGGGACGATGATCAGGTACTCTACGAAACGCTCAAGTCAGGTAAGGCGTCGCTAATACGAGCAATCTATGGCGACACCGACGTGGCTAAGGCCATGCTGCCATTTTGTAGTCGATGCGACTTTCACATCACTCGAGCCGCGAGCCACTTTATTGGTCAAGGAGCAGACCCGAATTGCATAAGAAAAATTTACTTGCCTCTGGCTGCTGCTGAAGCGTCGAAGAAGGTGCAAATCGTTGGCTGCGCTGCGCCATCAACGGCCGTGGACTACATCAGGAAGTTCATTGAGGACCATAATGACGAAATAGAAAAACGTAGAGAGGAGTTAGCGACTGGCAAGGAGAAAGATGCTTATTTGTTGATTTTATCACCATCGAAGACAGTTGACTTCTACAAACCGAATAGCGCACGGGACCAGTTGTTTGAACTCCTTGAGCCGTATCGTGTTGAGCGAAGAGAATATTGCGACGACTATTACAAGGTCTTGAACTATTACTCACTCGCTAAATATCCGACAAACAATTTCACGTTTCGTAAGGTCCTGTTATATGAACAAACTTCCCAAGATACTGTGACGTCGCTTTTAAAGACGTGCATGGCCGAAGGCAAGTCTCTTTCTGCAGTCGACAACGCGTCCATAAAGGATGCCTTGGCTAAGGCCAAAAAGATTCGCGAGATTGTCGAATCTGATAATACCTCGGATAAGAAAGTTGAGGCTATTGGGAAACATGTGCGAATAGAAAATCCTAAACTGCTGCGGAGAGATCTGGAAAAGCGCGTTATCAACGAACAGCAAGCCGACGCAATTGAGCATCAAGAGGAAGAGGCGGCGGAATTGGACGAAATTGAAGTCAAACAGATGTCCGCCGTCGAGTTGATGACAATTGTTGGTTCCAAAGGTCTCTCTGCTGATCATGTAGTCATCATTGGCTTCGATAACGTCAATATGTTATGGGTCACCAGAAACGCCTTTTACGTCGCGATGACGCGTGCTCGGGGGTCCTTACATATCATCACGGCACTAAAGTCCGGTGGCGCAGCGCGGCCTTATAAATTTCTCGACCAATTGCCAGATATCAATCTCGAATTCTCTCGCTATGCAAAGGGTAAGCGCACACAGACTGTTCTTGCCAACCGAAAGGCTTTCAGTGATCACATTGGCTACTTGAATACTCAGCATCGGCGCCAATTGCCAAGGACCTAGTTTATAACACGATGAGCAGAATACCGAAATCGACATCAGCCGTAATGACTACTGGTTTGCTGATGCCTGCCGACTTTCCGGTCGGAGCGTATCACGCTGTCCATCTAAAGATCGCTCCACGGCGCACTGCGAACGAGCAGGTGTACAATCAATTCGCTGGCGCATGGAACGCCATTACGTATCGATATAATGCTTTCGCGGAATACGATGACCTCTTTAGTGCTTCAATCTCAAAGTATGGCGCCGGACCACCTGCAGAGGAAAGGTACAATCAGGAGCGCGATCTTTTCGGCTTCTTCAATAACGGCTTCTCCACGTTTGAAGCCTTTTTTTACAGCGCATTCGCCGCTGGAGCTTTTCTTCAACCTGACCACTTTCCAATTGAGACCCCACAGGACCAACGTCGCATAACCGCCGCAAGTACAATAGTCGCGTATCGTGCAGCGTTTTCGAGCGATCCCTTTCTGGCGGCGCTGGAGGCTGCCCTTAAGGAACACGCATATGTGGAAATGCGAGACATAAGAAACGTGCTGTCGCACCGCTCTGCTCCGGGTCGCACGATGCACGTCGCAATAGGCGATGAGCCGGCGCCGGATCAATGGAAGCTGGAAAATATCGTCCTCGATAAGACAACCACGGCTACTCGCCGTGACCGAGCCTGCACGCTTCTGACAGCGGTAATGGAAGCGTTTCGAAGGTTCGCAAATGGACGTTTCTAGCGTAGGATTGCTTTGCTATGCGCAAGAACATCCGAGTGGTACCGAAGCAAATACTCGATAGGATTCATACCTTCGAGCTGGACGATATCGTTGTGGCGTGCGTGAAGAGAATTAAACCGCAAGATATCGATCGGTACGCTCACTTGGGCCTGAAGGTATCGGGAGGGCAGCTTGTAACTCCTGAGAGCCAAGTTCCGTCCCCAACATCTGGACGATACTCGCGCGCGAATCTTGAGGGCCGTGATGTTGTGAGGAAAGACTTACCCATGGTGACGAGGTCATACTCATGGGAGACGCCCAATTGGGGAGACTGGTCCTACGGTTCGCACACGCAGTCGGTCACACGCGAAGTGTACCAAAGGGACTTTATTCCGCCGAAGGAACTTGAGCTGACCATCTCGCTGCTGGAGATGTCTGGCACTGGCGAGTTTGTGGTCAAATTCGCGATTGACCAGACGCTAACTCGGAAAGCTGCCGATTTTGAGACAGACCTTCTCTACAATCTAAATCTACTGCAAGAGAACGTAGGTGCTGTCGATGTGTTTCCCAGCGCAGCAACTTTGGCTGACTATACCAATACGGTCCAAATTGACTGGGAGATACTTCCGCCAGGACATATCGACGAAGTCCTCAGAAAGATGCTGCAGGGAAAACGGGCAGTCTCGGCCGACCGTCAGAAGGTCATGGAGCAAAGATTGCGCGTGCTGTCGCGCTTCAAACCAGAAGCTTATATCGCTGGCACAAATGGCTTTCTGCGCTACTTCGGCGCCAAGTATTCTGACAATCTTGTTGCCTTTGAGAATCTCAACTACGGCAATGCGATATATGTGATGTATGAGCGATGGGAAGCTTTGAGCAAGCGGAGCAGAGTTGACCTCTTGAAAGGGAATAGAGACGGCTTCGATCGCATAGAGCATCGAGAAGGTTGGGACGAAAAGCTAGGGGCATTGCTCAAGAGAAAGAAATGAGGCTTATGCTTCAGCACCTGGACCTTTGGGCCTTAGTCCCTTCAATCCGGCGTTCTGCAATCGCAGAACACCGGTTTTGTTTTTGCTGCTCGAACATGTCAGCTGTATTTGACTACCGGTCGATGTGATCCACTGAGGGAAGAAGTTAGACACAAGCGCTCAAGGAAGCACAAAAGCCGCCTTTCGGCGGCATGTGCGATCCAGAGGTATACCAGCTTTTGCCTGTGCTGCTCATTGGGTGATAATTCCGCAGTCATCGATTTAAGAGTGTTGACCACGGGATGCCCAAAAGTCGATATAACCCTCTCAATTAGGATGCTTCCTGCGCACGATTAATCAGTTCGCTGTTAGCCAATAATTCCTTCAGTGTGGCCGTTTTTCCTTATTCTGCGCGCTAGATTTCTCTACTACCGAAATTTTCAATTTCAGGTTCGAGTCCTGGCCGCGGAGCACTGATAGCTTCTAGCTCTATTCATCAGGCAATGAGATTTCGGCCTTATTTGTCGGGCGATTTTCCCGAACTTTCGTAGCGAGACCATTTCGTCTGAAGTACGTCTGTCGAAGTGTTGCCCGCGGGTTGCCCAAAATCGCCAAAGAAGGCTGTTTTTGGGTTCAGCACGTCTATTGCCGCCCGGAGCGTCGAAGGAGCCAAGTGGGCATACCGCATCGTCGTTGTGATGGAGGAGTGCCCCAAGAGCGTCTGAACAGCATTAAGTGGAACTCCCTTCATCGCCAAGTGAGAGGCGAAGGTATGTCGTAGCGTATGCCATCCGATTTTTCGCAGTCCCGCTTTCTTACATAGCTCATCAAGACGGCGTTCAAGGTACGTGCCATTGAAGTGGTTGTTTTTTGGGTCCAAGAACACATACCCAGTGTCGCGCCTCCTCTTGAAGAGCAGGGTATACACCTCCGCATCCATCGGAATATGCCGCTCGCGGTTGCTCTTAGGCGATCCTAACTCCCCTGTGTACTTGCAGAGGGAGTGTCGTACGGTGATGTGTTGAACCTGCCAATCAATCGAGGACCACTGAAGGCCCATAAGCTCTCCGCGGCGCATTCCAGTGCGCAGAGCAATTAGGAGCATCTCATGGAGAACGCCAGTTGCCTGAGAGAGCAGCAAGCCGCACTCATCCAAGGAGAGATAATCGGTTCTGGGCGGCGGATATTTTAGCCGCTTAATTTTTGGCGGCGTTCCTTCGAGCTCCAGCCAGTCATATGCCGTCCTCAAGCACGTGCTCAAGACGGTGAGGCGGTTATTGATGGTTTTAGGGGACAGGTCCTTCTTTCGCAGGAAGGCCTTATATTGCTCGATATGATGAGAGTTAATTGTGTCGATCGGCGTTCTTCCGAAGAAGGGAATAATGCAGCTGTTCAAAGCCGTCCTTTTATTCGCTTGTTCGCCCGCCTTGTTGTTGGGTACAACATAGGTCTCGTACCACTTGCTAGCGAAGTTCCTGAATAACAGACTCTGCTGTTGGATATGATCGCTTCTCCCGATCGGTTCTTCGCGGGCCAACCTTTGGCGGAGTGTTATTTCATACGCCTCTGCGCCAGATTTAGTGTTTTCAGGACTTCGCTTGCGGTACCGGATGCAGTCCGTTCGAAAGTCTACCCACCATGAGTTTCTAATTTTTCGTACTACCATACATTATTTGGTCGACCGAACTCACCCGGCGTCTCTCCAGGTACGACGAGATGTCGCTTTTAGTGAAGCGAACACAGCCCCCAACTTTGACAAAGGCGATATAGCGCTTTTGTTGTAGACGACGCACGGTCGGTATAGAGAGCTTTAGGAATTCCGCCACTTCGGAAATCGTCAGCAGCTCAATCTCCGGGCGTGTCTCAGTCGACATAGTTGTCAAAGAGCTGCACAGGATCGGCAACCGGTATAAATTGTACATCCCAAGCAACAGCAATGCGAATCGACATATCAATGGTTGGTTTGCTGAGAAATAAGGTCTCGAAGGTATACGGCCCCCACTTCGCGGAGAAGGTCCTGGGAAAGACCGTGGGAGAACGCGAAATCGTTCAGGTGATGTTCAAACGATTGCTCTAGCTTCAGCTTGGCGAAGAGGCGGGATGCTGAAACCTGTGCCTGATACCGATCAAGTATTCGGTGGTTGCGAAACTTCGAGGTTAGCCTCTTACGCCTTGCGTCGATGTAGGATTTAAGGCCACTCTCGGAAAGGATACGCTCGCCCTCTCGCGTCAGGGCGATGGGGGAGTGTGTTCCAAAAAGTTTCGCCGCGCTATTTTCCGAGGCGATCTTTAGTCCGCGAAAGGTCTCTGTCAGCCACTCGACCGATGTTTCAAGTCTCGTAAAGCGCCCGTTGGCGTAGTAGGCGAGGGCGATGAGGGTGCCGACGAGACCAAGAAAGTATTCCCAATTGATATTGATTATAACGTTGTTCATGACCTCAATCGTAAGCGGGGGTCGTATGAGGATGCTAGCGGCTAATATCTGCCAGACAGGCAAGATTCGGCGCCTGTTCTGACTAAAGGTCTTGCCGCATCATGCGCGAATGACGCCGTCAACGAACGCGGAAGCAAAGCAGCAAAAGGATATACCGACAGTTTCCGCGTGCCTCTCGGACGGCACGATGATTGAGTTGGTGTACGACCCGGAAAAGCGACGCACAGGTTTTGCCGTATGGCGTGGGGACTCCTGGAGTATCGAGGAAGCGATTGAGACGAATGCCGGCGAGCGGCTCGTCCCGTTCTCGCCGAATAACAATCTCATACGCAACGAAGTCGTTTTGCTGCCGAGTACGCCCCAAGAGTTCGGCAGCGAGCAGGCGCTATTATCCGAAATCCAAAGCTTCATCCATCGGTACGTAGACTTCAGGCCGGTCTTCGAGCAGATCGCAAGCTACTATGTCCTGCTCTCCTGGCTCTATGACGCCTTCAACGAGATGCCCTACTTGCGTTTGCGCGGCGACTGGGGCAGCGGCAAGACGCGCGCACTCATGGCGGTTGGGTCACTGTGCTACAAAGGCTTCTTCGCGAGCGGCGCCTCAACCGTCTCCCCGATTTTCCATATCCTGAATGCTTTCGGCGGCACCCTCATTTTGGACGAGGCCGACTTTCGTTTCAGCGACGAAAAAGCGGAGATCGTCAAAATCCTCAACAACGGCAACGTCCGGGGCGTGCCGGTGCTACGGACCATGATGAACCGGCAGCGCGAGTTCAATCCGCAAGCGTTCCAGGTCTTCGGCCCGAAGATCGTTGCCTCGCGCGGCACATATCACGATCAAGGTCTAGAAAGCCGATTCATTACCGAAGAGATGGGCGCGCGAAAGCTTCGTCCAGATGTGCCGATCAATCTGCCTCCCGCGTTCAAAGAAGAGGCGAGGGCGCTCCGCAGCAAGCTCCTCCTGTATCGCTTTCATCGTCGAGCCCAAGTGAAACTTGATGAAAGCCTTGTCGATCCCGCTCTGGAGCCCAGGCTCAATCAGATCCTTTTGCCACTACTGAGCGTCGTGAACGACGCCAGCCTGCGCTCGGCTTTGAAGGAGACAGCCCAGGAGGCGCAATCCTCTCTCGTGGCCGAGCGGGGTATGTCGGTCGAGGCGCAGGTCCTGGAGGTTCTCGCTGATTTGATGCAGCGGGCGGAAGGATTGGGCGTCGCTGTGGGAGCGGTGTCCGCTGCGCTCACAGAGCGCTACGGGCAGGAGTACGACCGTCCAATCTCCGATCGGTGGGTCGGTGCCATTGTGCGCAAGCGGCTTAATCTAAGGACCTACAAGAGCCACGGGGTATACGTCATCCCCGCGGCCCAGCGGCTCGATGTTGAACAACTATGCGGCCGGTACGGGATTGAGGTTCCTCCTCGCGTACCCCCCTCGGGGGAGGTGGGGACTTCGGGGACGTTGCCTTAGGTCGACCGCAGTGTGCCTTGCCGGGCACAGTACCTAGTCCCCACGTCCCCATGTCCCGGCGCAGGCTCCTGAAACCTTCAGAAAAGCTTTAGGATCCTGAAACCTTCAGAAAGGGCGGTTTGTAATAATATCTGCCAAGCTGGCAAGTTTTCGCCCATAGCACCTGGACAGTACGGAGCAGATCATTGATGCGCCGTTACTGCGGCGCTTTGACGAGGCCTATGACCAGCAAACTTACAAGCTATCTGCATGTCCGACGACGACAATGGCGGCTCAGCCAAAAGGAGCTGGCATTCCTGTTGGGTTACAGGACCGACTCGATCATTTCCCGCTACGAGCACCGCGAGCGCCGGATGACGCTGGCCATTGCGTTTGCTTGCAGCTTGATCTTCGGCGTCGAGGCGAAGGACATGTTTCCGAAACTGTTTGAGGAAGTCGAGGACGGCGTCGTGCGTCGCCTGTACGAACTCTATAACCGGCTCAAAGCAGGCAAGCCCTCGAAAAAGAAGGATGCGAAACTCCGACTGCTCGAAGAAGCGCTTTCCCGCACTACCACGCGTGCCCGACATGAAGAGGTATGAGAAGCGAACGCAGCAATCTTGTCATGTCGGTGTTTCCGTTTGCGCGCGGCATCGCCTATGTCGTATTTGAAGGCCCCAACTCGCCGGTCGATTGGGGCATATGCGATCCACACGGCGATCGCAAGAAGCACCATGCGATCCGAATTATCGCGGCGCTTGTTGACCGCTACTCACCGGATATTCTCATCCTCAGAGATCGTGCGGGCATTCGATCGGGACGAAATTGGCGTCACGCCAAATTGGTGGAAACACTTAGGAAAATCGCTGACCGAAAGGGTATCTCGATCGCACGATTTTCGCGCGACCAGGTACGGCAATCATTCAGCTCTTTAGGGTCGCCCACGCGCTACGCGATCGTTCAGGCGATTGCCAAGCAGGTTCCAATCTTTGAGACCTATGTACCGCCAGTCAGAAAAATTTGGAAAGCTGAAGATAGGCGTATGGGAATGTTTGATGCGGCGGCACTCGCTCTAACGTTCTATAGACAGGCCCAACCCACGACACTTTGACAAGCTGATTTGCTAATTTATTGTGCCCCGCACGACCAGTTGCCGCGCTAATCGCGAATTTTCGTTCTGGAGGATCACAACGCGCGCGATTTATGATAAATCTTGAACACCAGAAGCATGGACGACCATGATCGGAGGGTTTTTTGTCAGATAGCCACACTGACGCACCGCAAGCGTCATGCCGAGAATGCCGGTCACCAGTATCGCTTGGAGCTAGGATTTGTCCCACCTGCCATTCTTATCTAGACTGGCGGCGCTTCGTATATATGGGTCAGGCTAACCTCGCACTGCTTGTTGCCTTGATTTCGGTTGTCACCACTCTCCTAACCATTGGCTGGCCGCTATATCACTCTCGTGGGGCCGACCTTGGGCTCGTAGTCGCATCCACCGAACCCGACAAGATAACATTTATTGTTCGCAATGACGGCCGCAGTGGAGGAATGCTGCGAATCACCGATGTTGGTGTGACGCTTCTTCGCCATCAAGTTCAACGCGCAGGCGATATCGGCGATCCCGGTGTCCATAGCTATCTTGTGGATGACGGCCAATTCATTGAACCTGGTAAAGAACAAAGAATGACGGCGACACTCAAAAATAAAGCGCTTCCCAAGGACATCTGCACTCTGTTTCAAAAACTGTCGGTATTTGATCGGTACGCCACACATGAATTTGACACCAAAATAAATGAAGCGTTCTCAGACATCGAATGCAATGTAAGTACGACACAGGCCAATTTTTATACCTCCGAAACATCGCAGGAGAGACGAATTAGTTGCCAAAGCATCGGTTGGGTTCAGTCTTGCATATACTCCTATTTTGAGCCCTAACTCCCAATGCTTGTCAGTTGCATAAGAGGCCAGCGGTGGCGAAAAACCCCTTGCGAGAACTATCTCGGCATCTTCCGAGCCCCCCTGAAATCAAGAAGATTATGGACGGCCTCATAGAGCAGGATGATCTGCATGTCGCAATCACGGCCGTTTCCATCATCGAAGCGCATCTCGAAAAGCTCATCATCACGCGCCTTCACAGCGCTGATAAAGACTTTCTCAATCGACTTTTTGAAAATCGAGGGCCACTAAGCGACTTCAATTCCAAGATTTTGATTGCCCAAGCGTTCGGCCTGGTCACACGTCCTTTAGCCGAAGAACTGCATGTAATGCGTACAATACGCAACACCTTTGCGCACGCTAAAATGCCATTGTCTTTCGACATGCAACCTATCGAGTCAGTAGTTCGAAGCTTAAAGCTACTTACCTCAATTGGAGGCGGCAAAATCCCCGGCCCAATTGCGGAATCATGGGCGGCAAGAATTGCACCAAGAAACGCGTTCTTACTGACCCTTCGGATCATGCTCATAATCCTAGGCGAGATAACCAAAAAGAAGAGTTCTGCAGAAAAAGTCCTCGCGCGAGCCTTGCGTAAGCACTGATAAGGCAACTGTGGCAACGATGGTGCCTATGCTTTCTCAGTAGCAAGCTTTGCCTTCTCGCGAAGAAACATAATCGCATCCCGCACCTGAAAGTACAGTCCATAAGTTTCCAAGCCTTCCAAGTCGCCCTCTAGTCCCAAAGGATGCGTGATCAGCAGTGCATCGGGGTTCTTCTCTTTGGCTCTCTTTACCCATCGGCGTTGCCCGTGCTTGAAATGTTGCGCAACCTCTTCAATGAGCATGAACGGCAACGACTCTGACCTCCATTGCGCCGCCAGAGGCCCGGGCTCATCTGGGTATGCGGCACGATCAACGGCGTGATAGGTAACCAAACAAGCCAAATAAGCATGCCGAACAGAGACTGAATTCTTTTTATAATCCTCGAAGGTTGGCTCAACGATTAGTTCCATGTATTGGGCAAGACCGTTCACGAGCGGCCTCCTTCCAGTGTGTTCTCGTGCGCCCCTGCGACAGAAGACCTCACGGGAGCTATGTGCAACAGGGAAATTTGTGCGACGGATAGAAATGACACAGCTTGCTCCGCATGACGTTTACGCGTATTCGCACAATCAACGGCCACCGATACCTATATGAGGAACATCGTTGGCGCGAAGGTGGCAAAGTGAAATCGCGATCACGCTGTCTTGGTCCTGTCGAGAACGATGGCAGTGCCGCGCGACCGAAGCGCCGCGCGCCGAAATCGGGTGGCCTACTAGCCTTCCTTCATGCTCAACGTCTGTCCCCGGAAGATCGTGCGCTTGCCACAGCTGCAAAAGAAGCTCTGCGCTCGGAGCAATACCAGCGTGAGCGGTTCGGAGAGACAGCGCAGGAAAGAGCGGCGCGCGAGCGACAGGAGCACCTAGACAAGCTCTATACCGCATATGGTCTGAAAATCGGTCCCACTAATCCGGTACCCATTGAGCCACAACCCGCTTTGGTGTCAGCTGAGAAGCAGGAAGGCCCCGCCGAGGCGGAGCCGGTCGCCGAACCCTCCGAGAATTCAGACCTAGGCAGCGATGCAGATAGTACAGGTGACGCAGGGGCGTCGGCAGACCCTTAGGGCTCGGACGAAATGGGCGGCGCGTACTCATGCGCCGCCCTTTTTTTGTGCCTGCTCGGCCCTGTACGCCTCGATAAGCTCGCGCAAGACGGCTATCTCACGTTTCAGCTTCTCCTTGAGCGAAAACTTTGCCCGTGGCCTTCATGAGAACCGTTAACGTACAGGAGTGAACGTTATATTATCACAACTTGACGCTCGTATTTTCCAATGTCATGTTTTCATTGGTCGGGCGGGTACGATAACGAATCGGTTGGGCCGATTTTATTCGATTAGATCAAACGTCGGGGGATGCGATGACGACGACACTACAAGCCGGCAGAGAGATTCACGGGAAAGCTTTTGAAATAGGGCGCTATCCGGAATTAGTGCGGGTGCTCAGGTACGACAATCGCGCTGTTGTTGCCCGTTATGTCAAAGAGTTCAGCCTTTCAAATCGAGAGGCGGAGTTACTGTTTGATGACGTGAAGCGGTTCCTATGGCTAAACTTTGTTTCCGGAGTAATTGCACCTCCTCCTAAGATTGATGAGGCGTGGCACATTTTCATCATCTTCACCAAGGATTATGCCGAGTTCTGTCAGACGATATTTGGTAGATTTATGCATCATCGGCCGCGACGACCCGAAGATCCACCAAACGACGGAACGACGGCTCGAAGAACCATACAAGCGGTCGGCGAACACTTTGGAGGGTTTTCAAAGCTCTCGATTAATTGGGTAATTTCTGCGTCGAACATTCGAGCTGAACAGTGCAGTAGCGACGGCGTTCAATGTGCGCCTGAGCCGTCGTGTAGTTCAAGCTTGAACTAATATTGGCGGCATTAATGTGCGCGGTTGAAGAATTATCTTTCACTGCACATATTTCTTTTTTGCGATTATTTCGAAAACGTGCCAATGTTTTTTGGTGCCTGCTGCGGTCAAACCCAGGTAATACCGTTCGTCTAATTTAATTACGTCCATATCATTGAAAAGACTTTCCACGGCGCTTCGTGTCAAAAAAGTCATAGCGCGCTCTAATTTGTTCCAGTCGTCATTGACGCCGAAGAGAGTTCCACAAAAAATAGCTCCTGGCTTGAGTGATTGCTTGAGGCGTTTGATCGTTCTTTCAAAAGTGTTCGGTGAACTAAATGGGAGAGAATTCAGGGCGACAGCGAGATCATACATTTCAAATGGAAAATTAAAGTCATCGAACGATTGAAAAAAATATGTTAGGCGCCGGCACTTAAGATCGGCAATCTTGCTGGCTACTGAAGGCTCTGTATCAACAACGGTAACGAAGAATCCGAGGTCAAGGAGGAGGCGCGTCTCCCGAAGAGCGCCGCCGCCCAGATCAATGGCAGCGTCTTTTCGTGCCACGTAAGGTAAGGCAGCTCGAAGTAGCGCATTTGGAGGGGCATTCTTTGTTAGGGAATAGTATTTGGCCCAGGTATTTTGCTTCTGATTGTCGATGGGGGTAATTGTATCACCAGGGATGCTAGTTGCGACGGTGAGGGCGGCGCGTACTCATGCGCCGCCCTTTTTTGTGCCTGCTCGGCCCTGTACGCCTCGATAAGCTCGCGCAAGACGGTTATCTCACGCTCCAGCTTCTCCTTGGCGCTCGGGTTCTTCCACGGGCCTTTCACCACCTGACCCATTGTTGGTCTCCTTGCGGGGTCTGCCGCGCCTTGGTGCATCGGCTCCGCTGATAAGCTTCTCCAGCTCGGTATCCACGCGCTCCTTCTCGTTGATGAGCTTGCGGATGCGCTCGAATTTGGCGTCCACTCGAATCACCCCCTCTCTGTTGGTTGGTCGATACGGAAGTCGGGACGGCCGGGACGTAGCCACGGCTCGGTCAACAATCGGCCGGTTGGTTTCTCGGGTGGCGCAAAATCCCCAAGCGACGGCATGGTTTTGAAAAGAAGGAAGTTGCTGCTGCCGCCTTCGAACAGCTCCTCCGCAAGCGTCATGATTTTGCGCATGTGAAGATCGCTCGTGGTTAGATTGAGCACCAATAGGTTAGGCAAGTTCCAATGATTGGAGTATGAGCGGTCCTTGAAGACCTGGCGGTACTGGAGGAGTTTGCGCAGGTAGGAGGTCTGATTGAGATTGCTGCGCTCCAGCGGCTCATTGTCCCGGTCGCATTCGAGCGCAAAGAGGCGGGCTTTGCCGTCGTATTCGATACCGAACACGGCGTCGGGCATGAGCGCCTTGTCGCAGTGGTGGAGCTGACCCTTCATACTGTGGGAGATTTGCACCGGCAGGCAGTGCAGAAGCTTGGACGTGCGTGTCTTCTCCGGCATCCGGGCTTTGATTTCGGCCCACGGGATGAAGCGCAGCTTGGAATTGGCCCCGATACCCAACTCTATCGAGGCCAGCGCCTCGCAAATCATGACGGAATGCGCAAAGTCAGTGTGACCCTCGCGCCCGCGATTCAGCCACGCGATTGGGGCGTCGTCATCCCAACGGCGGTATTCCCGGAGCGCGCGCTCACCGTTGCGATCCAGCTCGTAAATGATTGGGCGGTAGTTGGCGTTGAAATACTGGCGTTGCTGCGCGGGTCTGTCGATGTAGCAGTTCGGTTCGCGGTAGAGCCTGCCAAGCCGCTCCTGAAAGCGGTTCTTTTGACCGCCCACAAACGCGTGAATGTGCGCGGTCGAAGCATACCGGTACCTCTGCAAGACGTTGAGTATGTCGAGGTCGCGCGAGGTGAGGCGCGTTTTCTTGGTGCTGCCTCGCTGCCACCGACTAGTTCTATTTAAGGCATCCATACATGGTGTGAATACTCCGAATCCAATTTTTGAAAACGTTCACGCTGGTGCGCCTTGCATTGTGGCGGCGGTCAGCGAGTAACGGCGAACTACACAAAAATATTTTTCAAACGTTTCCCCACGGCTTGGGGCTGGTATCCCCGTCATCCTGTACATGCGGGGCTTCCGTCGGAGCAGCGGTCGTGGGCTCTCTAGTGCGGGTGGGGGAGCGTGAGTACCGCTTGCGCATGTCCGCAATGATCACTTGCTCCTCATTGTTGTTCATCTTCGGCCGATCATCGAGAAGACCCTTGGGCACCTGTATCGTGACCGCTTTCGGCGTCAGCTCCTCGATATAGGCGGCAAACTGGCCAGTTGGCTTGTTGAGGAACGCGGGATCGGCGGCGTGAAGCCGCTTGTAGAAAAGCTCGGCCTCTTCCCCGACATTCGCAAACTTAATTGCCACATCGAGCAATGCGGCTTGCACCGGAGGCGTTAAATGCGAGAGCTTTTGATTAGCCAGAGTAGTGGCAACCCGCATCTTTCTGCACTGGTCGAGCAAAGTAGTAATTTTCGTGTCGCGCCGAATATAGTCCTGGCATTCATCGACAAAAAGATAGGTGGGCATCCGGTCGTTACGGCCGATCGCTGCCCGCTCCTGTGCGGCCCGCAATATCATCGCAATAAAGAAGCGCCCGAGCATCTCGGTCTGGGGTTCGTCGAGGAGAGCCTTATTGGTGTGAATGAGAATGACCTTCCCGGCGTTCATCTCCGTAAAGAGATCGAGCTTGCAGTCGGGCGCGGCAAACATCATCGAAAAGGCGCGGGCATCAAGGATGCCGTGCAACCGCCAGCCGAGTTCAGCGCGGGTTGATGAGAAAGTATTGTCCCAGAACATATTGGTCATAAACGACTGGCTGTCTTCATCGAGCCGGGAGAGGTCCAGTGCCGGCCGCCGCCGTGGGTCGGAAATGAGCAATTCTTTGAGCGTCAGAATGGAAGCGCCGGGGAGTTGTATGAGTGCGCGAATAGTCGGCCGGAATAGTGCTAATTGCTTGTCCGTCAGGCCCGTATCGCTTAAGCCATCGAACATGTAGCGGTACAGTTCGACGGCGCCATTGATGAGCTGTTCCCGGCGGTTGGCATCGTATTTTTCGAACCGGTCCTTTCCCATGGCAAACAGATTTAGCGCGAGCGGGAATTCCATGTCGGGCTCCAGCACGACCAACTTGCCGTACAAAGGCTGTCCCGGTGCAAATGTTTTCAATTTGGTGATGTCGTCGATGAGGTCGCGGTCACTGTTGATGACGACAATGGATGCTTCGCCCTTGGCGACTTTCATCAAGTCCTGGGCAATGAATGCCTTGAGGAGGGTAGTTTTACCGCGACCGGTCGGCGCGACGATGTAGGCGCCTCGGTACCTGGTTTCGTCTGGAATAACGAACGGAATTTGCTGGTTGAGAAGGCGTTGAAATGGTGCGCCGAGATATGCGGAGACGACGTTAGACATTCGCGTACGCCTCAGGATCTATTCGCTCGCCGGACACGTAGGCCTTAATGCCGAGGCCTTGTTCCGAGATGTAGTCGCGATTCGTCTCGTAGCTCGCACGGGTATTGAAGCCATTGGGAAAGGCGGTGCCGAGGCTCTGAACCAGCGCGGGCAAATCGGGCACCATTTCCCAGGCGGCGATTGTGAAGACGCTGGAGCCGTTTGGGCGCGGAACCGCCGCCGTGTAGGCATCAAGGGCATCAGTAATGCTCGCGACCAGCCGGCTGGTTTTAATCGGCAAGTCGCGCAAGGCCGCCTCTAATTGAACAAGCCGATTCGTAATGTCTTGTCCCGGACCATAAGTAGGCTGAAACGGGGGCATGTCGGGCAAAAGCGGAACTTCGCGGATCGCATCTGCATGAAAAAGTGTTTCTGCAACCTTGAACGTTTCTGTTGAGGGGTCAAAGCCCCATTTGTCGCGGTAGTGACGCTGAAAGTCTTTGAGGAAGTCGTCTGCCGAGAGTAATTTAGCCGTGGCGTGTAGCTCCTTGCAGCGCGCGTGCGCGGCGAACATTTTCAAATAGGGATGATGCTCGCGCCACCACCATACATATCCGCCAGCCCCGGCCAGTGCTATGAGAAAAAGCAGAGGACTAATTTGTAGCGTAGCGCTCGCGTAGTATCCGACAAGAGCAGCTATGAGCGGAACGCGAACATGGTTATGAATATCAGGCGCATTAAGAATAGCGACGATAGCGAGCGGAATTGCCCACGAACAAAAAAGTAGGCTTCCGATAACAATTATGGCCGCAAACGGCTCTCCAAGCTGTGTGAGAAATGGAATTAGAAATCCGAGCAGCCCGAAAGGAATCGCAAGTAACACATAATTCTCGGTCAGTGGTCCTTGTAAATCGAAGTTTACGCGTGGGGCGAGGGGAAGACTAATGAGGTCTCCTAATTGAAGCTTGTCGAGTGTCGCGGTCGCGTAAAGCTCGTGAGATTTGGGCACTAGCACATAAGTCAGGAGCAGTGCGCCCCCAACGCTATATGCTGCATTCCAGACAAATCCCCACCAAATTCCGAACAGGGCCATTATCAAAATAGGAATGCCCGGCCCGAAAATGGCAGTGGCTGGCAGGACCAAGTTGCCGGGTAATTGCAATCGCGATTTAGGCGGCAGAAGAAAAATATGAGCAACGACGATTGCGCTGGGAACGACGATTTGAATGAGGAGGGTACAGAAGATGACAAGATTTACGGCACCGCAGAAGGTGCCGGCAAACGGATTCGGATGATTCGGACAAGTCATAAACATTGCCGCCCCCCACGAGCGAGCATCAAGTAAATCGATGCGAGTATGCGGCCTGCGTCATCCGCCTGTTTGCTTCCACCCTTCCTGATTGTGGAATCGGTGATAGCATTTTGACAAGTGCCCGATGACCGCTTTTACCATGCTTCGAACGATCTGAGTGCCTTTGAGGGTGTCCCGATCGACATCTAGCCTGCAGGACAGGCTCGGGCACAGAGAATTGTCCGCACTCGGACCGTCGTTGGAGCGAAGCGACACGACCAAGTTGGCTTCCCCGAGCGAGTGTGGTGATGGATGTCGAGTCCCAGGCCGATAGGACTGTAGTGGCAAAACTCGGCGCCCTCGCGCGAGTTGGATTATCAGATCTGGATTGTCGTGAGCTACGAAGTAGCGAACGGAAGACAGGCTGAAAGCCAACTTGGTCGTGGTGTGACGCCAACGGCACTGGTGTGCGGAACATGTTGTCAGAAAGCCAATAATCTCGCGCTTCGGCGCATATGTTGTGGGGATACAGGGTACGCTTCCCTATACGCAAGTTAGGAACTGAAAAGGGCGCCAGGTTTCGAACCCTGACGCCCCATTTCAATCTCCCTTATCGGGAGCATCCCAGTCGTCAGTAACCTTCAGACCGTGTGCCTCGAAGTGGGTCAGAACCTCTTTCACGCGCCACACCGGGTGTGAGGAGCGGTGACTCCCGAGCTTGAAGCTCTGCGGAAATTCACGCGCTGCCATCAATCTCCAAGTATGAGCCCGAGAATAAGGCCAGCCGATTCTCTTTAGGCCCTTCCAGTCAACGATTAATCTGTCAGACATCGCGGTAGCTCCTAAGTTGGGAGCCGTCGCGACGGCCCGGATTAACCGGCCGACCCACAAAAGCTACGCTCGATTTTTAGGAATCTCAAGGCAGTACGTACCGGTGCGCCGTTGAGCATGATGCGCTATGCAACGCGGTGAGAAAGCGACCCGAAATTATCAACAAGATTGATGCGAACGTTCCGTGAAACGAGAACGGAAATATGTTTCGGGGAAGGGGTAATAAGTTTCCGGAACCGCCCCGTCCGTGACGGTTCCTCATAAATAGGGCTGGTCAGCAACTATCGGCAAATGTCTGATTTACCCCCGAAAGCTGCCGCGACTGTCGCCGACGGGCGCGTCCGCTAAGGGCCGATACTGTTGAAAAAGGCAAAAATGAACCGATCGAAATTTTTGCCTGTGCGCCCGTCGAAACCGATTCTTCGTAATCCAATGCATCACAGAGTCGTTACGAAGCCCGCTGGTTGGAAATCGGACTGGTTATATGTCACCCTAGATCATTTTCGGACCACCGCACGGATGCCTCTGAAAAAGTCCGTTCGACCCCCGAAAAACCTTTTTCAACAGTATCGGCCATGAGCGGACATGGTCCTGCAGCTAACCAGATACAGCAACGGCGTCCCAGGCCGAAGGTCACGAGTTCAAGTCCTGTCGGAACCGCCGCTCAAGCTATTGAGCGGAACTGTGGCCTATCTGCAACTGGTCGCGGAAAAGCAAATGACAAGTCGATTTAGGACTCGCGAGCAACCGCAAGTAGCGCGATGCTTCGCGTAGGAAGTGTAAATGCACTTTTTACGGGGGAGGCGACCATGATGCGCATTTTACTTGGTGGAGTTGGCATTTCGGCGCTGCTTATCGCTGCGCCTTTGAGCACCGCTAACGCGGCCGACATGCCGCTCAAGGCGCCGCCAGCGGTGGCTGCGGCGCCGTTCAGTTGGAACTTCTGCTATATCGGCGCCCATGCCGGATACGGCTGGGGCAGGGATACCAACAGCTTCGGCCAGGCCGTTGCGTCCGGTGCGACCGAGGGCTTTGAAGGGTTTCCAGCCGAATTCGGCCCGTTCGACCACAATACCAGTGGCGGCGTGGCCGGCGGTCAGGCTGGCTGCAACTATCAAACCTCGCCTAATTGGCTCATCGGTGTCGAAAGTGAGCTGTTCTGGTCGGGGATCAAGGGCGGTTTCACCGCCCCTGAGGATGGAGCCGATCCGGGAACGTTCTCGCGCTTTACATCCTCGAACCGTTGGGACGGTGACATCGCACTGCGTGCCGGGTTCGTGTCGGGTGTGAATTTGTTCTACGGCAAGGCCGGCGTGGCCGTTGGTAATTTCAAATACACGGAAACGCACGACGACTTTCCCACTGTGCATGGATGCCCCGGTGGTGGGGCCTGCAGTGTGAGCTTCACCGATACGCGAGCGGGTCTGCTGTTAGGTGCCGGCTGGGAGCATGCGTTCCCCGGGACCCATTGGAGCGTCAAAGTCGAGTACGACTACTTCAACTACGGGTCCCACAATATTCCCTATCCCTCAACGGGCCTATTTGGCGCAGCGATCCAGAGTTTCCCGGTCAAGGACACCAAGCAGATCGTCCAGATTGGCATTAACTTCAGGTAAGTTCTACCAGGGCGGCCCAGTTGTCGCGAAATACTGACCGCCGAACCGTCAGCTTTTCACTTCAGCGATCAGGGCTCCGGTATGCGCCGGGGCCCTTTTTATTTGGTGACGGTCACCTCCAAATTTGGAGTAACTGATTGAGTATTTCTAAGTCGGGATAGCTGCGCGCGGCCCATGCTGTGTTGCACCGAAGTCTCGCAGCAAACCAACGCTATGGGTCAATAACTGCCGCGGCACGATCAACCTGGGATGTTCGCTTTACCCCCGAAAGCTGGCATTCTCTGCCGTCTAGGAGCTTGCAACTTATGCTGCCTGAGTGCTGTCGGCGGCTGTTTCGGTAGCAAGGATAGTGGAAAGGAAGCCTTCCCATTTGTCGATCGCTTCCCGCATTTCAGGCATGTAGGCGTAAATGTCATAGGTGCGTTCCATGTCGGTGCGCGCGGAAATGTGGTTCACAAAACGCTCGGCAATGTGCGGCGCCACGCCAAGCTTCCCAAGGTTGGTGCGGAAAGTCCGGCGCAAGTCGTGCAGCGTCCAGCCGGTGACGCCGCAAACTTTATCGAGTGCTATTTTTGCTTTGCCGAACCCGCAGAACGGCTTTTGCGGGCAATTCTTCGCAGGGAAAAGGAGGCCGATGTCGTTCTGCGCCGCGAGTATCTCGCGTGCGCGCTCGCCGATAGGAAAGGTGTGCTCTTGCTTGTTCTTGGTAATCTCGCTGGGAAGCGTGATGGTGTCCTTACCGATCCAAGCGCGGTTGAGCGCGGCAGTTTCCGTTTCGCGTTGGCCCAAGAGGATAAGCAACCTGACGATCGTTCGAAAATACTGGGGCAGTTCGTCGGACGCGCAAGCGCCCCATATCCTTTGCAATTCGATATCGGTGAGGATTCGCGAACGGCGCTTACGCTCGTAGGGGGATATACCGACCACCGGATTATCAGTGATGTACCGGCGCTCCATGCACCAGTTGAAGAAGATAATGGCCACGGTGCGTGCATGATTATGCTCCGATGGCACGTCCTTAAGTCGCTCCAGCCGGTGCGCGACCTGCGCATGGGTTACGTCCTTGAGCTGGCCTTTGAAGGAAAAGTGCCGATGAAGGTGCCGCGTATAGTCGGCGAGGGTGCGCGGCCGGGCGCTCTTGGCCTTGTCCGCGAGAAAGAGCCGCACCGCTTCGGCATCGGCTAGGGACTGCGGGCGCAGCCGCCCAAGGGTGAATTCGGCCAAAAGTCGCTTAGCCTCGCCTCGGGCATCCTGAAGGGAAATTAGAGGGTATCGGCCCAGCGACATGAAGCGCCGATCAGAGCCGACCTGTAAGAAGAATGTCTTGGTGCCGCCCTGCGACACGCGGATTCCGAACCCGTGCAGGCTGTCGTCAGAGACCTTGGTTTGCCCTTTGGCGGGCGCGGGTAGCGCGCGAATAGTAATGTCAGTGAGACGCATCTTAGCCTCGCTATAGCCTCAGCTAGCCCCAGTGCTGGGGCGTGAAGCTATGAACGAGGATGAGCAGAGAAAGCCGCGTGGATAAAGGACAAGTTCAACGTTTTGGAGGAACAGCGGAGCACCACGAAACAGGTGCGACACTAAGTCAGAGTCCGCAGTTCTACCGTTGAACTATTCCCCAATTCCTTCACGCAACCAGCACGTTAGCCGAGATCGTGAAATCGGCTTGGCAGCCGCGACGTGGCACCGGAGCACTCACTAAAGCTACTGCCAAGCGAGCGCACCATTTAGGCCATCTCGGCCGATTTTCCAAGTCTCGATGCTAGCGCCGCGGCTTGGTTTTGCCGCGGCTCTTTTTTTGTGGCTGCTTGGCGCGGGCCTCGGCGAGCGCCGGCTTGCGCGCCCCCGCCGGCGCGGTCTGCAGGCCGTGATGGACCGGCGCGGCGGCCGGCTGCGCCAAAGCTTGCGCGTGCTGCGGCGAGCCGTGGGACATCGGGCCCCACCAGTTCGACGGCGTGTCGTCGCCCCAGACTTTCGGCTTCTGCGGCCGGTCCTGGTGCCAGGGCCGCGGCTCGAAGAAGCCGAGTTCTTCGTCGTGCATCTGGTCGAGGTCGGTGAAGAACTCGATGACGACGCCGTCGGGGTTCTTGTGATAGATCGCGATGTTGTGGCCGATGATGTGGCGGATCGGTCCCCAGGTCAGCTTGATGTCGTTCTTCGCGAGCATGTCGCAAGCGCGTTTGATGTCCGACCAGTCGCGCACCTCGAAGGCGATGTGATGGATCGCGGTCTTGTCGTTGCGCAGAAAATTCACCGTGTGATGGTCGCGGCTGCAGCGCAGGAAGGCGAAGAAATCCGAGCGCCAGTCCGAAACGCGGAAGCCGAGCACGTCGCAATAGAACTTCACCATGCCCTTCACGTCCGGGCACTGATAGGCGATGTGGCCGAATTTTATCGGCATGACGCCGGTGAAGGTGTTGTCCTCCGGCGCAAACTTGAAATCGGAAAAGATTTCGATCGTGGTGCCTTTGGGATCGGCGAACGTCACCGCCTCGCCGATGCCGGGCGTGATGTCGCTGCGCCGCTCGCTCTTCATGCCGGCTTTCTTCAACTGCGACGCCACCTCGCCGAGATCGCTGCCCGGCGCCACCTGGAACGACAGCCGCGGCGCTTCGGCAACGCCGCCGCGTTCCAGCACGATCGCCTCCAAGCCGGATTTGGTGGCGAGGACGGCGCGGTTCTTGTCCCGCGCCGCCAAGCTTAAGCCCACGATGCGGGTGAAATAATCGATCATCCGCTCGATGTCGGGCGTCGTCAGCGTCGAATGGCCGGCCCGTTTGATCTGCAACATGGCATTCTCCCTTGGCGCGCCGCTCAGGCCGGAACGCGCTGTTCGCTCGGCACGCGGCCGGCTTCGTGGGCCCGCACGGCGATCTTCAGTTCGCCGAGCACGGGCGCCGAACGGCAGACGATGACGTCACCGGGTTTTACCGGGCCGACGCCGTCGGGCGTTCCGGTATAGACGAGGTCGCCCGGATAGAGCGTGTAGAACTCGGAGGCGAACTCGATCAGCCGGCGGCAATTGTAGATCAGCTGGCTGGTGTTGCTATTCTGCTTGGTCTCGCCGTTGACGGTGAGGCTGATCGGCACGTTATCCGGATCCGGGATTTCGTCGGCTGTCACCATCCATGGGCCGAGCACCGCATAACCGTCGACCGATTTGCGAAAGCTGCGATCCTCGCGGCCGCGCACGGTCATGTCGAGACCGAGCGCGTAGCAGGCGACATAGTCGAGGGCCTTCGCCTGCGGAATATCGCTGCCGGTCTTGCCGATCACCATGACCAGCTCGACTTCGTGGTCGTTGCGGCGGTCGGGGAAACGCATTGGAATGCCTTCCGACGGGCCGACCAGCGCGGAATTCGCTTTCAGGAACATGCCGGCTTCGAGGATGTTCGGCGACTGGTGACGGACAATCTGCGAGCCCGGCTGCTGCGACGCCTTCTCCATCTCAGCAATATGCGCCTTGTAATTGGTCGGCGCGCAGGAAAGCTTGGTCGGCCGCGCCACCGGCGGCAACAGCTTGACCTGAGCGATCGGCTTGCCCGGCGCTTTATCCGCCATGCGCTCGATGCGCTCGCGCCATTGCGGCAGCGCCGCAACCACCGCGTCACCTTTCATCGCATAGGGCATGGATTTGCGGATTTCGGTCTGCGCCTCGGTCACGTCGTGCACGAGATCGCCGCGCACCACGCCCATCCTGTCGTCATCGTAGCGGCAGAGCTTCATGAAAGTCTCCTTGGTCTGTTTTTGCTAAAGCCACGGGCCGATCAATGGCGCCCGAACAGCTCATTATAGGTCTTTTGCCATTTCCTCTGATCGTCGCCGCTGAACACCACCGGCATGATCTTTCGCTCTCTAAGCATCGCGCCGATTTCGGGCGGATTGGTCGCGACATCCGGCCGGGTCGGCAGGCGTCCCTTATGGGTCATGAACGTCTCGCCTTCTTGGCTCAAGACGAAGTTGCCGGCAAGCCGTGCCGCGTTAGGGTGCGGCGCCAGCGTATTGACGCCGACGGAACCGAAGATCAGCGCCACCGGCTCGAGCAGCCAAAAGTCGGTCGGCGCGCCGGACATCTTCACATTGAGCGTCAGCGGCAGGTAGTTGTTGAGCGCCAGCCAATATTCGCCGGCCCCGACCGAACGCGCAAGCGCGAGATGGCCGTCGGTGATGACCGGGTCCAGCGCCGCGACGATGCTCTTGACCAGCGCCTGGCCGCGTGCGTCGCCATAGAAGGCGCAGATCGCGGCGAGCCATTCGTCGTCGGTGTCGTCGATGGCGATCTTGCCGGCCCATTCCTTGTGCGCGGCGAAGTCTTCGTAAGATTTCGGCAGATCCGCCTTGTGGACGAAAGTGGTGTTGTAGGCCGGCGCATTGTAATTGGCGTAGCCGCCGTACCAGCGGCGATTTGCATCGCGCGCCTCGGTCATCAGGCCTTTGGCTTCCGGCGGGTCGAACTGCGCGAGATAGGCGGCCGGCAATTGCGGCACGGTTGTGGTGAAGGCGATGTCCCAGGTGTGCTGGCCGGCGCGGTTTTCGATCGCCACCTTGGCCATGATCTGCGTATCCGAGGAGCGCACGTAGTTCACTTTTACGCCGGTTGCATCCTCGAACAGCTTCCACAGCGGCAGCGCTTCCTGCTCGTTCATCGAGCCGTAAACGGTCAACGCGCCCTCGACCTTCGCGGCGTTTGCCAAATCGGGGAGGAGCCAACTGTGCTCCTGCGCGCGCGCCGGCAAGCCGGCGGCGAGCGCGATCACGATCGCCAAGCCAAAGCTTTTCAACACTGGAGCGTTGCGACCGTTCATTTCTTCCGCTCCTGAATCGGAACGACGTCAGTGTACTTCGCGGCGCGAGAATCCGAACGTCACGGTCGAGATGCAGATGATGCAGACGGCGGCCGACAGCATGAAGACCGCGAGCGGCTGCCCGTGATCCATCAGCGCGCCATAGACGATCGGGGCGATGCTGGCGCCGATATTGAAACCCATGCTGACGAAGCCGAAGACCCGGCCGTAGGCGTTCGGCGGAGTCACCGCGCGCACCAGCATGTCGCGCGACGGGTAGGTCATGCCGACGCACAGCCCGCTGAAGCCCATGAGGAGAATGAGACCGGCGGGCGGCAAAGCGAACCAGCCGATGATCGCCGTGACCGTGCCGCCGACCGCGAGCCCGGCCGCGGCGACCACGGCGTGATGGTTAGTGCGTCCGGCGAGCACGCCACCCGCGAGCACGCCGGCCGCATTCATCGCGAGCAGCGCGGTCAGCGCCATATTGGCGACGGCCGGCGCGGTTCCGTGTAACGCTCCGAGCGCCACCACCAGATAGGTGTTGAGGCCGCCGCTCATGATCGACGTCAAGGTGAAATAGGCGAGGTTGAGCAGGATCGGCGCCGATAGCAGCAAGCGCCAGCCGACATCGGTGACGGCGGGGCGTGTTTTCGCTTTGCTTTTTGCGGCAGGCCTGATTTCGGCCGCGGGCTCGGGTTGCGCAATCAGCACCAGGAGAACCAGCAGGCCGAATATCGACGCGCCGATATAGGCGCCGCGCCAGCCGAACATGCTTTGCATGTAGAGCAGCGTTACCGGCGCGATGGCGGAGCCGACCATGCCGGCGAAAGTGTGAAACGAAAACACGTGGCTTAGACGTTCCGGCGGCGCGTGATGCGACAATAGCGAATAGTCGGAAGGGTGAAACACGGTGTTGCCGAGACCGGCGACGCCGTACATCGCGATGAAAACCCAGTAGGAACCGACGATGCCGGCGACCGCATAGGCGACGCTGGACAGCGCCAGTCCTGCGATCAGCACGACGCGGGCGCCGACGCGGTCGACCAGGAAACCGACCGGCGTCTGCAACACGCCGGAAACCACGTTGAATACGGTCAGCGCCAGAGCGAGCTCGGTATAGCTGACATTGAAATCGGCGCGGATGAAGACGAACAGCGGCGCCAGCATGAGCATGTAATAATGGCTCATCATGTGCGCCGCGCAGACGGCGGCGATCAACCGCGACTCCGCCGGACGGATCGACTGGACGGAAACGACCTGCGTCATTGCGGGCTGTTGGCCTTCGCGGCCTGCAGCGCCTGCCAGATTTTTGCCGGCGTCACCGGCATGTCGATATGGCGAATGCCGCGGTCGCCGAGCGCGTCGACCACCGCATTCATCACCGAGGTGAGCGCGCCGGCGCAGCCGGCCTCGCCGCAGCCTTTGACGCCGAGCGGGTTGGTCGTTGCCGGCGCCGGATGATCGGCGAGCGTGAACGACGGCACGTCGGCGGCGCGCGGCATGGCGTAATCCATGAACGAGCCGGTGAGGAGTTGGCCATCGCCGTCGTAGACCGTCTTCTCCATCAGCGCCTGGCCAATACCTTGCACCACGCCGCCGTGCAGCTGGCCTTCGACGATCAGCGGATTGATGACGGTGCCGAAATCGTTGACGCAGGAATATTTCGCGATCTCGACGACGCCGGTGTCCGGGTCGACCTCGACTTCGGCGATATGGCAGCCGTTGGGATAGGTCGAGGCGCTGGGACCGTCGCTGACATGGGTGACATCGAGGGATTGCGGCGCGTCGGCCGGCGGCTTCGTGCCGCTGTTCAGCTTCTCCGCCAAATCCATGATCGAGATCGCCCGATCGGTGCCGACGATGGTGAAGTTGCCGTGATCGAAGGCGATGTCGGATGGCGCCGCCTCGAGCGCGTGCGCGGCGAGCTCTTTGCCTTTCTCGATGACCTTCGCCGCGGCTTCGACGATCGCGGTCCCCGTATGCATGATCGATTTCGAGCCGCCGGAACCGCCGCCCACGGCGAGCTTGTCGCTGTCGCCTTGCAGCAGCGAGATTTTCTCGAACGGAATGCCGAGCCGGTCGCTCAACACTTGCGCGAACGGCGTGGCGTGGCCCATGCCGAAATCGAGCGTGCCGGTCGCCAGCGTCACGGTGCCGTCAGGATTGAATTTGATGTCGGCGAGCTCCTTCGACGGCGGCGCGGTGACCTCGAGGAAATTGCCGATGCCGAGCCCGCGCAGCTTGCCGCGCCGCGCGCTTTCGCGCTTGCGCTTGGCAAAGCCCTTGCCGTCGGCAAATTCGAACGCCTGCTTGGTGAGCGCCGCGAAATCGCCGCTGTCGTAGGTGCCGCCGGACGCGACCTTGCACGGCAATTCGCGCGGCGAAATCTGGTTGCGCTTGCGCAGCGCCATGCGGTCGATGCCCATCTCGGAGGCGGCGGCGTCGACCAGGCGCTCCATGTAATAATTGCCCTCGGGCCGGCCGGCGCCACGATACGCGGACACGTGCGAGGTGTTGGTGAACATCACCTTGGTCGAGACTTCGATCAGCGGCGTGCGGTACATGCCCTGCACATTCTTCACCGCATTGAGCGTGCCGGGCATCGGCGCCACCGGCGACAGGAAGGCGCCGACATTGGCGTAGCTGGTCAGGCGTACGGCCAGGAATTTGCCGTCGGCATCGAGCGCGAGCTCGCCGGTGACGTCGTGATTGCGGCCGTGGCTGTCGGAGACAAAGCTGCCGGAGCGCTCGTCGGTCCACTTTACCGGGCGGCCGAGCGCGCGTGCGGCGTGCAGCATGCAAATATATTCGGGAAACACCGCGGCTTTCATGCCGAACGAGCCGCCGACCTGGCCGGTCAGCACGCGCACATCCTTCGGTGTCATGCCGAGCGCCTCGGCGATGTTGGCGCGCATGCCGAACACGCCCTGCGAGCCGACATAGAGCGTGAAGCGCTGGCCGTCATAGGCGGCGAGCGCAGCGCGGGGCTCCATGGCCGCGACCACGAGCCGGCTGTTGACGAGTTGCAGCTTGGTGACATGAGCGGCCTTGGCGAAGGCGGCTTTAACCGCTTCGGCGTCGCCATAGTGATAATCGAGCGCCACATTGCCCGGCACGTCGTCGTAAAGCTGCGGCGCGCCGGGTTGCGCTGCAGCTTCCGCCGTGGTGATGGACGGCAGCGGTTCGATATCGACGACGACCGCTTCGGCGGCGTCCTTGGCGGCGTGCACGGTCTCGGCGACGACGTAGGCGACCGGATCGCCGACATAGCGCACCTTGCCGACCGCCAGCGCCTCGCGCAGCGGCTTCTTCATCGGCGAGCCGTCGCGATTGTTGAACGGCACGATGCATTTGAGCGGGCCGTAGCCCTTCAGATCGGCGGCCGTATAGACGCCAAGCACGCCTGGCATCTTTTTTGCCGCCTCGGTGTCGATGGAGCGGATGATGCCGTGGGCGTTCTGGCTGCGCACCATCACCGCATAGGCTTGGCCGGGTAGCGCGATGTCGTCGGTATAGTGCCCCTGGCCGCGCAGCAGCATGGGGTCTTCCTTGCGCGGCACCGACTGGCCGACGGCGAATTTCTCGACCGATAATCTATCCGCGGTCAATTGTTCCGCGCGGTCTTTGGCAGACTCCTGCAAATTCATGGTGGTTCAATCCCGTAAAGCCTTGTGGCGCTGACATAATGGAGTTGGCCGACCGCGACAAGAAGGCGCGTGGACATGGCTCGTGCCCAAGAAAAGCAGTGTAAAGCACAGTATTGCCCTCGGGGCCTCGGCTGCTACAGTTTGTCCGATTTGGACTTGAACAGCCGCGCCGTCGAGCCGCCGTGCTCCGGCCGTGGCGGGAAGGTTTTTGGATGGACGACGAGGCCCCGCCCAACGGCGGCCTCGACGCCAGAGGGGGCCAGCGCCGCCCCCGCTGGGGTCGTCGAACGCCTTATGGCCTGCGCCGCGATTCCCGCGGCGACGGCTGGCATGACCCGGCCGATGGGCGATCCGACGCGACTTACGCCGCGCTCGATCTCGGCACCAACAACTGCCGCCTGCTGGTCGCCCGGCCCGCCGGCGACGGCTTCCGCGTCGTCGACGCCTTCTCCCGCATCATTCGGCTCGGCGAAGGCGTCGCCGCCTCGCGCCGCATCAGCGAGGCTGCGATCGGTCGCGCGGTCGAGGCGCTGCAGGTCTGCCGGGACAAGATGCATGCGCGTGGCGTTGTGCGCGCCCGGCTGATCGCCACCGAGGCGTGCCGCGCCGCCGAGAATGGCGAGGCGTTCCGCAGCCGCGTGGCCGAACAGGCCGGCCTTGAGCTCGAGATCATTGATTCGGCGACCGAGGCGCGGCTCGCCGCGACCGGCTGCACCGAGCTGTTCGATCCGGCGGCGTCGGGCGTCATTCTGTTCGATATCGGCGGCGGCTCGTCGGAGCTGGTGCGCCTCGGCCGCCCGGGCGCCGGCCGGCGCGGGCCGCCGAAGCCGGACATCGTCGGCTGGGCGTCGCTGCCGCTCGGCGTTGTGACGCTGGCCGAACGCTACGGCGGCCATGTGGTTTCGCCGGCGACTTACCAGGCCATGGTGGACGAGGTCGCGGTGTTCGTCGAAAAATTCGCCACCGCCCATCCGCATGATCCGGACGGCTTTCACATGCTCGGCACCTCGGGCACGGTGACGACGATCGCCGGCGTGTTCTTGCAGCTCAAGCGCTACGACCGCCGCCGGGTCGACGGCTGCTGGCTGTCGGACGAGGAAATTTCCCGTGTGGTCGCCGAGCTCATGGCCATGAGTTTCGACGAGCGCGCGGCGAATCCTTGCATCGGCGCCGAGCGTGCCGACCTCGTGCTCGCCGGCTGCGCCATCCTCGATGCCATCCGGCGCTCCTATCCGTGCCCGCGGCTTCGCGTCGCCGACCGCGGCCTGCGCGAGGGCATGCTGGTCGAGATGATGCGCGAAGACGGCGTCTGGGGCGAGGCTTGATCCGCCATGGTTGGTCAGAGATGGTTGATTAGAGATGGTTGATTAGAGATGGCGTGGCTCAAGGACGAGAAGCGCCGCACCTTGTCGTCGCGAACCTGGCTCGAGCGCCAGCTCCGCGACCCTTACGTGATGCGCGCCAAGCGCGAAGGCTTTCGCTCCCGCGCCGCCTATAAGCTCGCCGAGATCGACGACAAATATCGTGTGCTCAAACCGGGAGCGCGCGTTGTCGATCTGGGCGCCGCGCCCGGCGGCTGGAGCGAAATCGCCGCGCGTCGCGTCGGTTCGGGTGGCCGCGTCATCGCCCTCGATATTCTCGACATGAAACCGATCGTCGGTGTCGAATTCCTGAAACTCGACTTTCTCGACGCCGCGGCGCCGGAGCAACTGAAGGCGCTGCTCGGCGGCAAAGTCAATGTCGTGCTCTCCGACATGGCGGCAAACGCGACTGGCCACCGCAAGACCGATCACCTGCGCATCATGGCGCTGGCGGAGGCCGCGGCCCAATTCGCCCGCGAGGTGCTGGCCGAAGGCGGCACGTTCGTCTGCAAGGTGCTGCAAGGCGGCACCGAAACCAACTTGCTGGCCGAGCTCAAGCGCGATTTCGCGACTGTCAAACACGTCAAGCCGCCGGCTAGCCGCAGCGATTCGGCCGAGCTTTATCTGTTGGGCAAAGGCTTTCGCGGCCATCAAGCTTCGTAGTCGGGCTCCGTCGAGTATTGTAGGAGGTGGAGTCCGTGTGCAAGCTGCTATAGCCTAAATAATGGGCGACTGCTGTGCTCTTGCCAATGTCAATTAAAAAAGCGCTTTCTAGAACGTGGTCTATAATACTCAGCCTCTGGCCCACAGCTGCGACCATTGTCGCAATAATTGGTCTAGTTGATTTAACTCATCAGCTGATCGAATGGGCCGAAATTGTTCACTGGATCGCAGTAAAGTATGCGGTTGTTAGATCAACCTGCTTTGCATGGGTGCCTTTGATACGCGTTCCGCCAGCATGGCAGGACCTCATTGTGCTAACTTCGATCTTATTGAGCGTCTCTAACGTTGGCTATTATCAAAAGACTGGTAAGTTCTTTTTGCCAAGGCTTATTTTAGCTGTACTTGTAACTGGAGATGATACTAATCCACTTCGGCGCGACCCAACATTGAAATATTTTCATGCTGCATATCTACCGCATATTTCCACGGAGGAGTTGGCTAAACACCTGGGCATGTCGATTGCTGATAGCTATCTATTGAAACTTGGCGCGGATGCGGCGATTATCCCAGGTGTCGGGACTTTTGCGTTTCTTTTAGCATTTTTCTTTGGCTGGATTGGAAAAGACACTTTCGTATTTGGAATGGCTGGGTCTTTCATCGTTTTCTCTCTCTTCGTCGGCGGGGTACTTGTTGCTTGGCGATGGCTTCTGAGCACCGTTTTCATTTTTTTAGCTTTGATAGCGGTCAACGAGGCGTATGTGGTTTGGTTTGCGCCCAATCCGATTCCACTCTAACTGTGATTTGCATCTATCTCCTTGGACGTTACGCCTTCACGTGCTTGGCGATCTCGTGACAGATCTTTGCGCCCCGAAAGCTCCTCGCCGGCGTCCGGCGCGAGCCGGAAAAAGACCAGCGCCGCGGTCGCCGCCAGCGCGCCGATCACAAGAAACGCCGGTGGAAAATCCACGGCGCTCATCGCCGTTTCATGGCGCAGCCGCAGCGTGATCTCGACCACCAGTGCGCCGACGGCGACGCCGGTCGAGAGCGACAATTGCTGTGCGGCGGCGGTGAGGGCTGTGGCGCGGCTCAGGCGCTGCGGGTCGATCTCCGCATAGGCGATGGTGTTGATGCTGGTGAATTGCAGCGAGCGGAAGAAGCCACCGGACAAAAGGATCGCGATCATCGCCCAGAACGGCATGCCGGGCACGAATGTCGCGCAGGCCATGAGAAAGACGCTGCTGATCAGGCTGTTGTAGAGCAGCACGTTGCGATAGCCGAGCCGCTTGAGCACGCTGGCGACGGCGGCTTTCATGAACATCGAGCCGAGCGCGCCGGTGAACGTGATCAGGCCAGATTGAAACGGTGACAGGTTAAACCCGATCTGCAGCAACAACGGCAGCAGGAAGGGTAGCGCCCCGACGCCGAGCCGGAACAAAAAGCCGCCGACGATGCTGGCGCGAAACGTCGGCAGCTTGAGCAGATTGAGATCGAGGATCGGCGCCGGCGTGCGCCTGGCGTGGAACACATAGGCAATCGTGGCAATGGCGCCGATGCCGAGCAGCGCGGCGACGATGCTGACCGGCAAAAAGTCGAGCCCCAACACCGAAAGCCCGAAGGCAAGTCCGCCGATGCCGAGGCCGGATAGAACGAAGCCTAGAAAGTCGAACGGGTGGCGGTGCTCGACATGCACGTTGGGAATGAAGCGCGATGCCGCGACGATGCCGACGAGCCCGATCGGCACGTTGATCAGAAAAATCCAATGCCATGACGCATAAGTGGTGATGAAGCCGCCGAGCGGCGGCCCGCAGATCGGGCCGATCAGCGCCGGTACGGTGACAAGCGACATGGCGTTGAGCAGAAGATGCTTGTCGATGCTGCGCACCATGATCAACCGGCCGACCGGCGTCATCATGGCGCCGCCCATGCCCTGGACGATGCGGGCGATGACGAATTCCGTAAGCGAATGCGACGCCGCGCAGCCGATCGAGCCGAGAATGAACACGCCGATGGCGATGCGGAACACATTGCGGGCGCCGAAGCGGTCGGCGGTCCAGCCGCTGGCCGGAATGCAGATGGCGAGCGACAGCAAGTAGGAGGTGACCGCGAGCTTCAGCGCCAGCGGGTTGGTGCCGATGGCGCGCGCAATGGCCGGCAACGAAGTGGCGATCACCGTAGAGTCCATGTTCTCCATGAACAGCGCCACGGCGATGATCAGCGGCACGACGCGGTCGTTGCGCTTCGACGGCATGTGCTGGCTATTGGCTTTTCGGCGGGCCGGCTTGCAGCCGTTTTAGGCCCTCGGCCGGCTGCTGGAATTTCGGGTCGAGCTTGAGCGCCTGGCGGAAATCGGCGATGGCGCCGTCGGTATCGCCGCTCTTTTCGCGAATCAGGCCGCGCGTCGAGAATGCGCTCGCCGAACCGGCGTCGAGCGCGACGGCGCGATCGGCGTCGGCGAGCGCTTCCGCGCTCTCGCCGGCAAGGTAATGGGCCCAGGCGCGGTTGTAATAGGCCAGCGCCGCGTTCGGCGACAGCGAGATGGCGAGCGTGTAGTCGGCGATTGCCGCGGCGAGGTCGAGCCGTTCGCGCTTGGCGTTGCCGCGGTTGATATAGGCGTCGGGCAAACGCGGATCGAGTTTTATCGCCTGATCGAGATCGGCCAGCGCGCGGTCGATCTCGCCCTTGGCGGCCCAGGCGCTGCCGCGATTGTTGTAGGCCACAGCGGTCGGATAGAGCTTGATCGCCTGGTCGTAATCGGCAATGGCGCGGTCGGGATCGCCTTTGTGGCGCCAGGCGATGCCGCGATTGTAGTACGCGGCGGCATAATTCGGGTCGATGCGCAGCGCTGCAGTGTAGTCGGCGATGGCGCGGCCGGCATCGCCCTTGTCGTCATAGGCGTTGCCGCGATTATTGTAGGCCACGGCGAATTGCGGGTTGAGCCCGATGGCGGCGTCGTAGTCGGCGATGGCGCGGTCGAAATCGCGCTTCTGATAATAGGCATAGCCGCGCTCGTTGAACGCTCCGGCCAGCCGCGGATTGAGACGGACTGCCTCGCTGAGATCGGCGATGGCTCCGTCGAGATCGCCGTTGCGGCGCAAGGCGAGGCCACGATCGTAACGGACATCGGCATTGTTCGGATCGAGGCGAACGGCCGCGTCGTAATCGGCAAGCGCTAAGTCGCGCGCGCCCTTGTCGGCATAGGCGTTGCCGCGATTGGCGTAGGCCTGGACGTTTTTGGGATCGAGCTCGATCGCGGTATTGAAATCGGCGATGGCGCGGTCGTAATCTTTTTGCTGGTATGAGACGAGGCCGCGGTTGTCGTAGGCGAGAACGAACTGCGGCGAGATCTTGATGGCGCGGTCGAAATCGGCAGTGGCGTGAACGAAGTCGCCCTTGGCGCGCAACGCATCGCCGCGATTGTTGTAGGCGGCGGCCAGATTGGGATCGAGCCGGATTGCCTGATTGTAATCGGCGATGGCGCGGTCGAGATCGCCTTTTTGAAACCAGGCAATGCCGCGGTTGTTGATGGCGGAGGTATTTCGCGGATCGAGTCTTATCGCCTGGTCGTAATCGGC
>Ga0210405_10000326_pt1 | contig 66389 bp, 63 predicted proteins | sample IncBWH11MmetaG_FD_155492 | JGI IMG/M metagenome (GOLD analysis project Ga0210405, IMG submission 155492) | Forest soil microbial communities from Barre Woods Harvard Forest LTER site, Petersham, Massachusetts, United States - Inc-BW-H-11-M | ecosystem: Environmental > Terrestrial > Soil >...
CCGGCAGCCCTCGAATATAATCCGGTATCAACTCTTCCATCGTCCGTGTCATCGAACCTCATCCGCCACTCGAACCCATTGTCGCATCTTCAAAAAGTCCCTGCAAAATTGGGAGCGTTCGCAGGTGTCGTAGCTCCCAACATCCAACCCTGTCTTCCTCATCCTTTACTTCCTATACTTCCTTTATCTCCTCTACCTCCTTCCCCACTCGCCGCTTTCTTCAACTGCTCGATCTCCTTCCCGCTCAAAGCCCGAAATCGCCCCGGCTCCAAATCCAAAACCAAAGGTCCCAACCTTACCCGCCGAATCTTTTCCACTAAATGCCCCACGTGCTCAAACATTCGCCGAATCTGCCGGTTGCGCCCCTCGATCAAAACCACTTCGTACCACGGGTTTTCCCCATCCTCGAACAATCGTATCTTCGCTGGAGAAGTCTTCACGCGCCGCCCATCTTCCAACTCAATCACAATCCCCGCGCGCAACCGCTCAATCCTTTTCTCATCCGGTTTTCCGCTCACCTTCACCAGATAGGTCTTCGGCATGTGCGACCCGGCCTTCATCATTCTTTCCGCCAGCGCGCCGTCATTCGTCATCAACAGTAATCCCTCGCTCGCGTAATCTAGCCGCCCTACGGGATACACGCGCCCGACGCTCTTACCCAGAATATCCACCACAGTCGGCCGCCCCTCCGGATCGCTCACCGTCGTCACATAACCTTTCGGCTTGTTCAACATAAAATAAAGCAACTTCTTCGGCCTCGCGATCGCCTTCCCGTCAACCCAGATGGCATCTTTTTCCAGATCCGCTTTCGTCCCCAATTCACGCACAACAATCCCGTTGAGCGTCACGCGCCCTGCCAAAATAATCTCTTCCGCCTTGCGCCGCGACGCCACTCCGCAAGCCGCCATTATTTTCTGCAATCTCTCTGCCGCCATCGGTCAATGGTCCGCAACATCACACGAGTCAGCACCCGTGCCTGCTCTACCCAGCAATCTGCGCCACTCCAGCGATGTCCTCACCCGCCGCCAACAAGAACTCATTCCTTGCTCCCGCGATGCGGCCTGCGAGATACGGCCTGTAATCTTCGCTCGCATAGAAAGCCATCGCACTCTCCTTCGAAGGCCACTCGAGAATCACCAAAAGCTTCGGCAGCGCGCGCTCACCTTCAATCTTCTCCAGCGCTGACGTGCGGGTAAGATATCGACCGCCCCGCGCCTCAACCAATTTCGTCACATTCTGAACATAGGCGGGAACCCAACTCGGATCAGTCGTATCCACCTCGACGACGCAGTAGTATTTCACGTTGGTTCCTCACGCAGCGATCAACCCGGCGTCTTTCGATCTCTTCTCTGTGTCCTCTGCGACCTCTGCGGACTCTGTGTAAAAACTTTTTCTCTTTCCTCAACTCGGCCATCGCTCGTTTTCCCCGCCGCGCTCTTCCGCAAAGCCTCCACTTCCTTTTCTTTCAGCAACCGATATCTCCCCCGTGGCAATCCCTCCACCGTCAGCGATCCCAACCCAATCCGCATCAACTTCTCCACCGGATGCATTTCCTTCATCAACAACCGCCGCAGCTCATCCTTCTTCGAATCCCGCATCGTCACTTCATACCAAAAGTTCGCCGCCCGTCCTCGCGTAGCGTCCGGCTGCCGCACCGTCTTCATCTTCAACCCGACTTCTTTTCCGATCCGATCCAAGTCCGCCAACGTCAGCATCCCCTTAACCTTGACGTGATACACCTGCTCGATCTGCGCCCAGTTCTTCAACATCTCCGCCGCCAAATCGCCGTCGTTCGTCAAAAACACCAGCCCCGACGTCGCATACTCCAAATTCCCCACGGGAAACACGCGCTCCGGCAACCCCCGCAAACAATTCCGCAAAGTCTTCCGCCCCTCCGGATCAGCCATAGCCGAAACCACTTCCGGCGGCTTGTGCAAAGCCAAATAAACATTCCTCTGCGTCCCGACTCCAACCGTCCGCCCCGCCGCGACAATCTTGTCCGTAGCAGCGTCCGCCTTAGTCCCCAGTTCGCGCACAACAACGCCGTTTACGCGCACCTGTCCGCTCAAGATCAACTGCTCCGCATGCCTCCGCGAAGCAATCCCCGCCCTCCCAATAATCTTCTGCAATCTTTCTTGCATTCGGTTTTGTCTCGGCTCGCCCTGGTCTGCACTTTCTCGTAGGGGCACGGCACGCCGTGCCCGTCTTGCTGGTGGGAATCTACTCGCCCGCAGCCGTGGACTTCACGACAGGCGGTGGAGGGTCTTCATCCAATTGACCTGATGGCATGCCCTCAGCCGTTGCCAAGGCTTCGTGTTCGCGAAACGCTTCGGCCTCCGCAAGCTCCTTCTCGACGTGTGAGATGGCCTCCGATGGGCTACTGTGCGTGTGCTCTGCCGACGCCGCAACATCCGAAGCAGTGCTCCCGTTTCCTTCGCTCGCCGCAACGCCTTCACTCGCCACTCGCCACTCGTCACTCGCCACTTCCCCACTCGAAGGCGCCACTCCTTCATCGCTCCCCAACGCCTCCCGAGCCAATGCCTCGAACTCCTTCAAGCTCGGCAACTCCTCCAAATCGCTCAAGCCAAACCGCATCAAAAATTCCTTCGACGTCTTATAAAGAATCGGCCGCCCAATCACTTCTTTCCGCCCCGCGGTCGTAATCAACCGCTTATCCAAAAGGGTGCTGATCACCCCCGAAGTATTCACCCCGCGAATCTCCGAAATTTCCGGCGAAGTCACCGGCTGCTTATACGCAATCACCGCCAAAGTTTCCAGCGCCGGCATCGTCAACCGCAGCGGCGGCCGCAAACTCTTGATGAATCTCCGCACCACATCATGCTGCTGCGGCTTCGTGTACATTTTGTAGCCGCCAGCCACACCCCGAATCTCAATCCCGCGCTCTTCCGATCCATAACTCCCCACCAACTCGTCAAGCGCAGCCTGCACAACAAGCTTCTCTTCCCCCAACGCTTTTGCCAGTTGCTCGATAGTCGCCGGCTCATCCGCCGCATAAATAATCGCTTCGAGTGCCGCTTTTCTCTCTTCATTCGTCATGCTGAACTCTCTCTTCCCTGCGGATCCCTAAATCTCGTCTTCACTCTTCTCTGCGCTTCCTCTGCGAACTCTGCGTCTCTGCGTTATCTTTTCGCGACTCTTCTCTGTGCCCTCAGCGTCCTCTGTGTAAATTCCGAATCTTTTTCTTTACTTCTTTACGTCATTACCTCGTCCTCCGTCACTTATACTCCTCGTCGATCTGCTTTATCTCTCCTCTTTCATCGAAAATCACATCAAACGCCTTCCCTTTCTTCACCACAATCTCCCCAAACTGCTTCTCCTGCGCCAATCCCACCGCCTGCAATTTCACCATCTCCAAAACCGCCAAAAACGCCACAATCATCGCGTGCCGCGAAGGACAAGCCTCAAAAAACTGAATCAGGTTCACCATGCTGTCCGCGCTAGCCAAAATCTGCGCCCGCAACGCCGCAATCATCTGCGCCACGGTAAACTCTTCGTGCTGCAACTCAATCCGCGAAACTTCCTTCCGTCGCTCCAAAACCTGCTGAAACACCTTCACCAAATCCACGAGCGAAACCACAAGCTCGCCCTCGGTCCCCTCGTCGTTGTAAAGCGACTTGTCCGGCTTCGACCAAACATTCTCTTCAATCTGCTGCTTCTGATACAAAAGCTGCGCCGCATTCTTAAACTTCTCGTGCTCCACCAGCCTCTGCACCAACTCCGCCCGCGGATCGCCTTCCGGCCCTTCCTCGGCCCCCAAAGGGTCCGGCGGCAAAAGCATCTTTGACTTGATGTAGATAAGCGTCGCCGCCATATAAATAAAATCCGCCGACACATCCACATTCAACTCTTCCAACTTGTGCAAATATTCGAGGTATTGCGCCGTAATCAGCGAAATCTGAATATCATGAATATTCATCTCCTGCTTCTTGATCAAATCAAGCAAGAGGTCGAGCGGCCCTTCATACAAAGGTATGTTCACCTTGTAAGCCGCGTCCCGCGTCAACTTATTTCCAGGGGTAGCCATTCACTTTCTTCCTTTCCTCACTCGCCCGAACTTAAAATACTGTCATTCCGAGCGAAGCGAGGAATCTGCTTTTTCTTCTCTTCCTCTGCGCTGACTCCGCGCCCTTTGCGCCTCTGCGTTATCTTTTTTCTTCGTCTTTACTTCTTTATTTCGCTACCTCGTTACCTCCGCCTTTTTCTTCTCCCACCCAAAAACCGCCTCCCTCACCCTCTCCATCGTCTTCTTCGCCTCCACCCGCGCCCGCTTCGACCCGGCGTCAATTATCTCCACCACGCCCTTCGGGTCCTTCTCCCACTTATTCCGCGCCTCTCTCTTCGGCCCAATCCACTGGATCAAATTCTCCGCCATCGCCGCCTTACACTCAATGCACCCAATCCCCGCCGTCGTGCACCCTTGCCGCACCCACTCCAACCGCCCCGCCTCTCCCGCCGAGAACAGTTTATGCCAGTCGTACACCGGACACACGTCCGGATTTCCCGGATCCGTCCGCCTCTTCCGCGCCGGGTCCGTCACCATCACCTTCGTCTTCTTCCGTATCTCCTCATCCGTCTCGCTCAACGTAATCGCATTCCCATAACTCTTCGACATCTTCCGCCCATCCAGCCCAGGTATCCTCGGCGTCTTCGTCAGCATCGCTTCCGGTTCGCTCAGGACATCGATGCATTCGAAGTATTTGGCGTGTGGTCCTGCCTCTTGAAGGAAATTTCCAACGCCCATCTCCAAAATTCGTTTTCTGAGGGAGCTCTTTACTCCAGTACTGGCCTTAACAGGCTCTAACGAAGTATCTACGATGTCCCTTATTGTTCCCACGACACCAAACTTTTTCAGAACCCCCGCATAGTCGCCAACATTGGCCGGCACAAACAAGTCGGGTTTCAGCTCAAATCCGTAGAAGAAAGTAAATCGCCGCACTATCTCCCGGCTCAACTCCACATGCGAAACCTGATCCTCCCCCACCGGCACGTAAAGCTGTGCTGCTCCTTCGCTATAAATCACAATGTCCGCTGTCTGCAGCACCGGATACCCCAAAAACCCATAATTGTGCAGGTCCTTATCCTTCACCTGCTCCAACGCCTCTTTATAAGTCGGCACCCGCTCCAACCAACTCAACGGCGTCACCATCGACAACAACAAATGCAACTCCGCATGCTCCGGCACCAAAGACTGCTGAAAAATCACCGACTTAGCCGGATCCAATCCCGCCGCCAAATAATCCGTCATAATCTCAATCGTGTTCTGCGCCACCCCCGACGTATCCGCGTAGTCGCTGGTCAAAGCATGCCAGTCCGCAATAAAGTAAAAACACTCATACCCTGGGTCATTTTGTAACCGCACCCAATTCTCGAGCGCCCCAAAGTAATGCCCAATATGCAGCCTCCCGGTAGGCCGCATCCCGCTGATCACCCGACTCCTCTTCTTCCCCTCAGCCCCTGTCGTCACCGTCTCTCCCTATTTCCCAACTAGCCGCTCCGCCCACCAAACGGTCATTCCGAACGGAGCAGGCCGACGCTTTTTCTTCCCGCTTCGCTCCTGCGAAGCGGTCGGCCTGCGCAGTGAGGAATCTCTCTTCGCTTCTCTCTGATACCGTTGCTCACCTGGCCTTCGCTAAACTGTTTCTCTTCTATGTGGCACAGCCAATCCTGGCTGTGGTCTTCCCTGACAAGCTTTTCCCTTGACAAAATCTAACCTTGTGCTATAATACCTTCCAAGTACAATTTCGCAGCAAACCTCCGCCCCTTCTCTTTCTTAGCTTAGTCAGCATAATTTTGGTGCACCTGTAACTACCTTTAGAATCAACACTTGCAAAAGTGCAACAAAACAAGGGACTTTAACTCCCTCTAGAATCAACACTTACACAAAACTCCAGGGGGGAGGGGGTACTCCGATCCTCTACCTCCTCAACGTCCTATGCCTCCTCTACTTCAAAATTTCCCGAGCGATGATCATCCTCTGGATCTCGCTAGTCCCCTCGTAAATCGTAATCACCCGCGCGTCCCGGTACATCCGCTCCACATCCGTCTCCCGCGAATACCCCACGCTCCCATGAATCTGTACCGCCTTGGCCACCACCCGGTTCGCCATCTCGCTGGCATAGAGCTTTGCCTTGGACGAAGCCGCCCCCAGCTTCCCCGGATGCGCATCTTTAAGCCACGCCGCATGATAGACCAGCCCGCGCGCCGCCTCGATCTCCGTCTGCATGTCCGCCAGCATCCACTGAATCGCCTGGAACTCGCCAATCGTCTTCCCAAACGCCCGACGCTGCTTGGCGTACTTCACCGACTCGTCCAAAGCCCCCTCGGCCAGTCCGAGAGCCAGCGCCGCAATCCCGATCCGCCCGCCATCCAGCGCGCTCAGCGCAATCTTCAGCCCCTGGCCTTCTTCGCCCAGCCGGTTCTCGCGTGGCACTTCGCAGTCGTTCAGCAAAATCTCGACGGCTGGCGAACTCCGCTGCCCCATCTGTCCTCGTGCCGCCCAACTTTGAACCCCGGAAACCCCGGCTCAACCAGAAACGCAGTGATGCCCTTGCCGCCCGCGTCCGGATCGGTCTTCGCAAACACAATAAACAGCCCGGCGACGCTGCCGTTCGACACCCAAGTCTTAGTCCCGTTGAGCCGATAAACGTCGCCGCCAGGCGTTCCCAGTGGCGCTCCGCTCCAAGCCTCCTGAGGGGCCTCCGCGCTCGCGACAAACGCCACGCGGCTTCCCGTTGCTGTAGCCGCGGTCTTCAGACCGCGGGCTTTTTCACCAGTGCTTGGCATGCCCAGCCCCGAGCCGACGCGAGCCGACGCGACCGCGCGCGCCTGAATTCCAGCGGCGTCCGAACCAGCCGCTGGCTCCGTCAAGCAAAACGCGCCAAGAATTTCTCCCGTAGCCAGCAGTCGCAAATATTTCTTTTTCTGCTCTTCGGTGCCAAACTTCATCAGCGGCACTTGCACTGCCGAATTCGTGACGCCCAGCGACGTAGCCATGCCTGCGTCCACGCGTGCCACTTCTTCCAGCATCAGCACGTAGGAAAGCGTATCGAGCCCCGGCCCGCCCCACTCTTCGGGCGTCAACATCCCGCAGCAACCCAACTCGGCGAGTTTCTTGATCTCTGTAGCAGGAAAACGCTCTTCGCGGTCGCGCTGTTTCACCGAAGGCCGCACCTCCGCCTCCATGAATTGGCGAACCGTATCCCGTATCAGTTTTTGGTGGTCGTTAAGCGAAAAATCCATCGTCTCGGTTGTACGCGCGGTACGAAGAATGCTAACACATCTTGTCGTCGGCTCATCAGCTGCGTGAGCTTCCGGAAAACTACAGCTTGAAGAGTTCGCGGAGGCGCTTGGCCTGCACGCGGCTTACGGGGACTTCGGTGGATTTTTTGTCGTTCATTTTTAGGATGAAGGTGGAGTTGAACCACGGCACGACTTCCTTGATGTGCTGCGTATTGACGAGAAATGAGCGGTGCGGCCGCCAGAACGATTCGGAATCGAGCGTGGCGTTCAGTTCTTCGAGCGTGCGGTAGTTCGAGGAGCCTTCCACTTCCCGCGTCACAACGACGATGGCACTGCCGTCCGTTGTCGCAAAAATGATGTCCTCGCCGTTTACCAGCAGCAAGCGCTGCTGCGATTGCACCAGCACTTTCACTTTTTGCGGCGTACTCTTCACCGCGCCAAGCTGGCTCACCAGCTGTTCGAGGCGCTCCGTCGTCGAGGTTTGTGTGTCGAGCATTTTACGCGCGCGCTGAATGGCCTTGGCGATGCGCGCTTTGTCGAACGGTTTCAGCACGTAGTCCACGGCGTTTACGTCGAACGCCTGCACCGCGTATTGATCGAACGCCGTGGCAAACACCACGTGCGGTATTTTCATTTTGCGCTCGACCAACTTTTTCAGCACGCCAAACCCGTCAAGCCCCGGCATTTGCACGTCCAGAAAAACGAGGTCGGGCGAGTGCTCCTTGATTAGCGCCACGGCTTCCACGCCGTTTTTGCCTTGGCCGATGACGTTGATTTCGGGAAACGCCTTCAACAAAAACGCGAGTTCTTCGCGCGCCGGCTTCTCGTCGTCCACGATGATGGTGTTGATGGGCATGTTGAGAAATGAGAAGTGCCGGGCTGAAGCCCGACGCTACGTCTCTTCGCTGCATTGCCGGGCTAAAGCCCGGCCTCTACAGTGTATGATATCGCCGGAGAAAACGTACGCACTATGCCGCCTAAAGCCGCTAGCCGCACTACCGCCAAAATCCTTCGCAGCAAAATGATTTACAAAGGCCCGGTCTTCGGCATTCGCCGCGATGAAATCATCGAGCCCAGCGGCTTGCGCGTCACGCGCGAAATGATCACACACCCCGGCTCCGTCGTGGTGCTTCCGGCGCTGCCCGATGGCCGCATTCTCCTGATTCGCCAGTACCGGCACGCGGCGCGGCAATTTCTTTGGGAACTCGTCGCTGGCCGCGTCGACAACGGCGAAAATCCGCGCCGCGCCGCTGCTCGTGAGTTGATCGAAGAAACGGGCTATCGCGCCAAACGCTTCCACGTTTTCCTGGACATTTTTCCCACACCTGGCTTTCTCGAAGAACGCATGTACATTCTTCTCGCCGAAGATCTAACTCCAGGCGTAGCGGAGCCGGAAGAAGATGAAAAGATTACTTCCAAGGCTTTCACGCATGGCGAAATCGAACAGATGATTCGCCGCAATAAAATTCGCGACGGCAAATCCATCGCAGGAATCCTGTATTATCTGCGCTTCCTGGTCCGTTCCTGATTTAGCGCGGAGCACGCCAATCATGATGCAAGATTCTTTCTTCCGTCGGGCGATGAGCCGCTGAAGCCAATATCGTGGCGACGAATCCTGCAAAGGAAAACGAGCGCGAAGACCCGGCGAGTGCGGCACGCGCTCCCCGGGCAGCCGATTCGTTGCCGAAAGCGCAGCGCTGGCTGTTCGCAACGACAATCTTTCTCGGAGCCTTTCTTCTCTTCCTGATCGAACCGCTCTTCGCCAAATTAATTCTTCCCTGGTTCGGGGGATCGGCAGCGGTTTGGGCCACCTGTCTCGTTTTTTTTCAGACCGCACTTCTACTGGGCTATTTTTATACGGACACAACCACTCGCTGCCTCACGCCAAAACGTCAATCCGCTGTGCACTTGGGACTTCTTCTCGTCAGTCTTTTCTGGCTGCCGATCGCTCCGGAAGTTTTCTGGCGCGCTCACGTGCAAGTCGATCCGGCCTGGCGCATTCTGGGACTTCTCACGTTTTCGATCGGACTGCCCTTCGTTCTGCTCAGCGCCACCAGCCCGCTGCTGCAAACGTGGTACGCGCGCCGCGTTCCTGGCCGGTCGCCGTACCATCTGTTCGCGCTTTCCAATTTCGCTTCCCTGCTCGCTCTTCTCAGTTTTCCGTTTCTGATCGAGCCGCGTCTTTCCTCTCGCCAACAATCCATCCTTTGGTCTTCGGTGTACGCCCTCTTCGCAATTTGCTGTTCACTCTCGGCGTGGTTCAGCCGCAGCAACGCAAGGAATACCTTCGCTCTAACCCAATCGCCCGCTGCGACGGAAGAAAACACTTCGCCATCGTATCGCACCAAACTCTTGTGGCTGAGCCTCTCCGCCTGCGGCTCGATGATGCTTCTCGCGGTGACGAATCATCTTTCGGAAAATGTTGCGCCGGTTCCGCTCTTGTGGGTCCTTCCGCTTGCGTTGTATTTGCTTTCCTTCGCGCTTGTGTTTGCCAAGCGATCCTTCTATTCACGCTGGTTTGTGGCAAGGCTTCTTGCTGTCGCTTTGGGCTGCGCCGGTTTTGCCATTTACGATTCCTCGATCACACACGCGATCCAAATCAGCGTTCCGCTTTTCTGCGCGGCTCTGTTTGTTATCTGCTTTTTTTGCCACGGTGAACTCGTTCAACGAAACCCTGCCGTGCATTACCTCACGTCGTTTTACTTGACCATTGCTCTTGGCGGCGCTCTAGGCGCGGTCTGCGTTGGCTTGTTAGCCCCGCATATTCTTTCTGGAGTTTACGAACTGCCGATCGTGCTGCTGCTGGCGGCCATCCTGGGGAGCGTCGTCCTCTGGCAAGAAGGATGGCCGGCGCGCATTTTCTGGCTAGGCATGAGCGGAGCGATGTGCGCTGTGCTTGTCTGGAATGTTCGAACGACGCGAGAGGACACCGTCGCGATGATGCGCAATTTCTACGGAGCGCTTCGCATTCAGGACTTTAAAGTGGGCCGCGCGCTGCCCTACCGGAGTCTGGTTCACGGAACGATTCAGCATGGCGCGCAATATCTTACATTTCCGGAAAATCGTAATCCCACGACTTACTACGGACGAAAATCGGGCGTTGGCCTGGCTTTGCGTTTTTGCTGCGACGGGCCGAAGCGCGTGGGCGTGATCGGCCTGGGAGCGGGGACGCTCGCCGCTTACGGAAAGCCGGGCGATTCCTTCCGGTTTTACGAAGTCAACCCGCAAGTCATCGAAGTGGCCAATGGCTGGTTCACGTTCCTGAAGCAGAGTCCAGCCAAGTCCGAAGTCATTCTGGGAGACGCGCGGATTTCGCTCGAAAGCGAACCGTCGCAGCAATTTGATGTGCTCGCTGTCGATGCTTTCTCCGGCGACGCCATCCCCGTGCACCTGATCACCAAAGAGGCGTTTGCGGTTTACTTCCGACAGTTGAAGCCGGGCGGCATCCTGGCGGTGCACACATCGAACACATACCTCAACCTCGCGCCAGTGGTGAAGCTGCTGGCCGAGGACGCCGACTATGCAACGCGATTCATTGCCAGCGAGGAAGACCCCCTCATGATGATTTCTTCGGCGGACTGGGTGCTGGTTACGCGAAACCAGCGCTTTCTAAGTGTGCCGGAGACGTTTGTCGGAAGCGAAAATATCGTTGTGCCTCCCCGGCTGCGCCTATGGACCGACGACTACAACAATCTATTCGAAATTCTGCGTTCGGTGAGCTATTCAACGCGGCAAGCTGGTGGTACGTAGTTCGTGGTACGTAATCCTGCTCTCCTCGAGGAGCCGCAGCCGCGAAACAAATGATTCAGCTTGTGAAACAATAAACGCAAATCCTGTGTTCACTTGAACTTGCAGGGGTGTCGAGACCTACCTTCTCCCGTAAGTATGGCGATTATTTCCATTGAATCGTTTTTGTAGACGGATATCGGTGTATTTTCGTCACATGGAATAGCGAATGCTCTCTTGACTGAACGCCCTATTCTGGTACACTCCGCGCAATTTGTGCAGGCGATGCGGCTGTATTCGTCCAGGTTAGCTCGCCTTGAGAAACATCCATGTCTCCGTCAGGAGGAGTAATAGGTGCAAGGAACCGTCAAATGGTTTAATAATTCGAAAGGGTATGGGTTCATAGGGCGCGACGATGGTCCAGACGTATTTGTTCATTATTCCGCTATTGTGGGGGATGGCTACCGCACCTTGCAGGAAGGGGATGCGGTAGAGTTCGAGATTGTCCAGGGACCGAAAGGCCCCCAGGCAGCGAACGTGCAAAAGCCAGCGTAAATAAACGAGCCATTATTCGGCCGGCAGAGAGCGCCCCTCTGCCGGCCATTTTTTTTGGAGGAAGTAGAGGAGGTGGAGGAAATAGAGGAGGCAGAGGAGCAGAAGATACTCGCGTCGCGGGCAAGGATTACGAATGACGGCGATTAGGGCGCGGCAAGGCGGCCGATTTGGAGACGGAAGAAGGCGTCGGCATCCGAGTGCATGCAAACTTGGGCGTTGGGGGCGCCGGGTTCTCGGCGAGTAAAACCCTTGTCGTCGACGCGAATGTGCATGGGTTGCACGGGACAGATCTTTGGATTCAGGATGTAGGCCACTGTCACGGGATCGAAGAGAGTGGGCGTTTGCTGGCCCCACTCGTGATAAAGCAGCGTTAGAGCATCCGTTAGCGGAGTTCCCTGCTTGAATAAGAAAGCGCGCTTGACCTCGTCCAGTTTTAATTGTGTGGAATCGAGCGGCATCACGTAGAGCGGCACGCCCGAAAGAAAGAGTTTTTTGGCGGAGGGGATGTCGTTGATGATGTTCCATTCCGCGTCCGGTCCGCGCGTCGTGCAGAACCACAGATCGCCGTAGCCGCATTCGATCGAACCACCCATCATCACCACGCGTTTGAGTTTGAGGAAGATGTCCGGGTCCTTGTCGATGAGTGCGCCGACGTTCGTGAGCGGACCGATGGCGATCAATGTGATTTGTCCCGGATTGCGGCGAATTTGATCGAGGATGAAGTCCACAGCGGATGCATGTGATGCTTTCGCGAAATGGCCACCTTCTCCATAGCGCTTCTGATTCATCACATTGGTGGTTTGCGTTGGAGCGCCTGCGACAACGGGAATATCCGTTCGCCCGGCTTCGCCAAGCAAACGGTCGACGATTTTGGCCCTGGCCTCGGTGTCTCCGAAAGTCGTTGAAATGCCAAGAATCTCCAGCTCCGGACTTTTGAGAGCGAGAGCAATTGCGAAAGCATCATCAATGTCGTCACCGATGTCTGTATCGATGATCACTTTCTCAGGCGTGGCTGAGACCTGGGCCGGCTTCTGTGTCTGCGCTTCAATTACCGGGTCCGTGTGCATCGCGAAAAGGACCGAGAATAGGACCGCCGCCACGAAAGAACGCACGCTGCCCTCCGACTGTCGCCCGCATCCTCCGCGAAACTGGGCATCTTTGGGGTGAATGCCATCGGTCTAGTTTAATTGCTTCAATTCCTGGTATAGGCGTTCGATGGCACGGAATAGACCTTCAATCTCTGCGGCCTCGGGGCGAATCGCGCGGTTCTTCAGGTCTTCGGCGAGCGCCTCATAGAGCTGCGTCCCGCGGCGGATGCGCTCCATAACAAGCAGCGGAATTACCGTTGCGGTATCTCGCTTCTGGACCAGCCTCTCCTGCCATTCTTGAACGGCCCACGCTGTCTTGCGAATGTGATCCACTGCGTCACGGAAATCGCGCAGCACATAGGGATCGATGTCGCCTGATTTTATGCCGTGCTCAAGCTTTAATAATTCCCCGGTTGTCCGCTTCAACTGAAAGGTCATTCCCCAAAACTCTTCGTCAGGCGGGAGAAGTTCAACCGCAACTCCCGACAGGGCACCCGTCGAAGATCGTCGAATGGAAGTTACCCGAGCTTTGGCCTTGCGACCAGAGACCAGATTCATCAATTCAGCTTCCATCCCCTCAGATGGAAACGTATCCGCGTCCACAAATTCCAAGAGGCCGCCATGGAGGTTTGCTTCCCTTGCTTGCGCATGCGCCGATTGCGGCTCGCCAGTTCGAGCCGGCCATTTCACGTGGATCGGAATGACGAGGGGATAGCGATCACTTCTTCTTCGTTCTTTCTCAATGCGCATTCGTCCTGGGTTCTGTTCGTCGGTCGACATAGGCCTGGGCGTCCCCGATTGTTTTACCATGCCGCGCTCGAATCTCATCCAGTTTTATGGGGAGGCTATCGGAACGTGAGATACTGTCCGGCGCTCGCGCGTGCCTTTCGCGGGACACTGGCTTTATAATCTCCCCCCATGGACAACAAACAGATCGCCCGCATCCTCCGCGAAACCGCGCAACTTCTGGAAATCGACGGCGCCATTATCGGCCGCTACCGCAGTTACGAAAAGGCGGCGGAGCTGATCGATGGATTGCCGGAATCGATCGAACAACTCGTGAAAGAGCCGGAAAAGCTGGAAGAGCTGCCGGGAATTGGCGAGCGCATGGTGGAACATCTTCAAGAAATCGTGAAGACGGGCGATTATGCGCTTAGGAAAAAGCTGCTGAAGAAATATCCGGTGACGATTCTGGATGTGCTCCAACTGCAATCGCTGGGGCCCAAGAAGGTGGCGTTTCTGTGGTCCAACTTCAAGGCAGGGACTGTTGCTGATGTGGAGAAAATCGCGAAGGAGGGAAAGCTTCGCGACCTTCCCGGTTTTGGCGAAAAGAGCGAACAAAACATTTTGAAGGCGATCGAAGTGTTCAAGAAGTCTACGGGGCGGTTTCTGATTGATGTGGCGGAAGCCGCGGCTTCGGAAATCATTGCGCATATCAAGAAAGCCGGAAAGGCTGCGGAGGACGTGACTCCGGCGGGATCGCTGCGGCGCGGTAAGGAGACCGTTGGAGATTTGGATTTGCTCCTGACGCTGGGGGCCGGGCACACATTGCAAAAACAGGTGGATGCTCTGGCCAAGCATATTCTTGAGTTTCCCGGGATCGACCAGACATTGGCGCACGGCGAGAACAAGGTCAGCTTCACACTGCAGAACGGCTTGCAGGTGGATGTGCGGTTGCTGGAAAAAGAAAGCTTTGGAGCGGCGCTGCTCTATTTTACTGGGTCGAAAGAACACAACGTTTCGCTGCGCGGGCGCGCCAACGACATGGGTCTAACGCTGAACGAGTACGCTCTGGCGACGCTCAAAGGCGAAAAACCGGTGGCGCGGCGCACCGAGGAAGAGATTTACGCGAAGCTGAAGCTGGACTACATTCCGCCCGAGTTGCGCGAAAACACCGGTGAAATCGCGGCGGCCGAAGCACACAAACTGCCGCACCTGATTGAACTGAAAGACATGAAGGGCGATCTTCAAATGCACACGACGGCCAGCGATGGAAAGAATTCCATCGAGGAGATGGCCGAAGCTGCGCGCAAACTGGGCCACCAGTACATCGCGATTACCGACCACTCGAAGGCGGTTACAGTTGCAAACGGACTGGATGAAAAGCGGATGGCCGCGCACATCAATAAGATTCACGAGGCGAGCGACAAGGGGCTTGGGATTCGCGTGTTGGCGGGCGCCGAAGTAGACATCATGAAGGACGGCTCGCTGGATTATTCAGACGAGCTGCTTGCGCAATTGGACGTGGTGGTGTGCTCGATTCACTCGTATTTCAATTTGGACCGGGCCGCCATGACCGAACGAATGCTCGCGGCGATCGAGAATCCCTACACGCAGATTATTGCGCATCCGACGGGGCGGCTGCTCCTGCGGCGGGATCCGCTCGACTATGACATGGAAAAGATTCTGGAGGCTTGCGCGAAGCACGGCGTCGCGATGGAGTGCAATTCGTATCCCGACCGGCTGGATTTGAAGGACGTTTATCTGCGGATGTGCAAAGACCGTGGAGTGAAGGTGGTGATTTCGACAGACTCGCACAACGCGGGCAATCTGGCGTTCATCCGCTACGGTGTGACCATGGCCCGTCGAGGCTGGCTCGAGAAGAAGGACGTCATTAACACCCTGCCCACGGAGCAGTTTCTGGCGGCGCTGCGGCCAAAGCCGGGCGCGGCTCGGAAGAAGCAAGCCGCTAAAGGCCACAAGTAAACTCGGATGGTTTACGGAATGCCTCGAATGGAATTACATGCGATTGAACAAGCCAGACAATTAGGCCCTGAGTGCCGTCTATTGGGACGAAGCGGACACAGGGGTCGGGTGGTAGCTGAAAAAGGGAACATTTTGACCCAGGGTGTCGTACCTATTGTCAGTACGCCATGTTACGGAGGCTTTGAGCCATGAGATTGCATCCTAACCTCACGATTGGGCTTCGCTTGGGAATTGCCGCTGTGGCCCTGCTTGCGGCTGTGAGCCTCGCGCCGAGGGCCAGCGCCACGGAATGGACCAAGAACTATACTGTCACCGGGCGGGCCAATGTGCGTATCGACACGAATGACGGCGGGGTGCGCGTGAGCACGAGCGACTCCAAGAACGTTGAATTTCGCGTCGAATACGAAGGCTACGAGATGGACAAGAATCTGCACGTGGAAGCACACCAGAGCGGCGATCAGGTGGAGCTCGTTGCGCGCGTCACGGGGCATTGGGGATTTTCTTGGGGCGGTCACGGGCGGCGGCTGCATATTGAGGTGCGCATGCCCAAAGACGCTGATTTGAATGCACATACGGGAGACGGCTCGGTGGAGGCCAGCTCCATCAATGGAAATGTGACCGTCGAGACCGGCGATGGATCGATCCGGGCAAATACCCTGACCGGCAACATCGATCTCCATACACACGACGGCAGCATCAACGTGGACACTCTAAAAGGAGATATAAAGCTGCACACGGGGGACGGCTCGATTGAGGCGCGGCAGTTGGACGGCAAGTTGGACGCTGACAGCGGAGACGGCCACGTGCGGGTAGCGGGGCGCTTCGACAGTCTCGCAATCAAAACCGGCGACGGAAGCGTGGACACGCGGGTACTACCTGGATCGAAGATGGCCGGCAGCTGGAACATAAGGACTGGCGATGGGAGCGTGGACTTGTCTTTGCCGGGGGACTTCCAGGCAAATATCGACGCCAGCACCGGAGATGGACATATCAGCGTGGGTTTGCCGGTTACCGTGGAAGGAACGTTTAGCAACTCGCAGCTTCACGGGAAGATGAACGGCGGAGGGCAGTCTTTGACGGTGCATACCGGAGATGGGTCGATCCGGCTGAGCAAGGCCTAGGGCCATTCGCAAGAGAGTTCACAGGTTGAAAGTGGGTTGCTATAACTTCAGTTGGCTTATATGAAGAGGCAATTCTGCAGACGAGGAAGGCCGGTACTAGAACCGGCAGAATGTGCGCCATTTCTGACACTTGTCCTCTCTTGACTACAGAATTTCATATTCCCTAACGCGTATCCTACTGATAGTACAAAGGTTGAGTTTGGAACGCTACCTGCCCTTAACTTTATCGTCCTGGAAGGGCGGGTGTTGTGGTTGTCGTCATTCTCGCGTTCGCAATGGTTGCATTGGTCTCCCTCACAATTGCTAGTTCCATATCTGGCATGACGCGCCGTCGCGGGTCTTAATCTCGCGGCCGTCTTTAGGGCGGCGGGCTGGCGAGCTAATTCTTAGAGATGCGGTTGATTCGCGGTTTCGCCTCTTCGTTTCCCAATATCACTTCTGATCGTTCTATCCGTTTGACGCCCGACCGTTCTGGAGCATAATCAAGCGCTCTAGGACGAGTCCATGAACAGACGCTCATCCTCAAACAAAGCGCCACAGATGGCCGGGCATTCGCCACAGGCCAACATGCTGGGTCTTTTGCGCGCACAGGGATTCCGAGACGTGTCGTGGATCGAGGCCGACCGAAATTGAGTTCTCCATATAATCATTCCACTATGAAATGGACAAATCGATTTTGCTTCTCCGCAAAGCTAGGACGGGCACGGCGCGCCGTGCCCCTACGGGATGTTTGGGCGCGCTCGATTCTGAGATGGACTTCCCTGCTTTCCTCTTTGATTTTATTTCCGGCGATGTTGACGGCGCAGAAGGCGCCCGAAGTTGGATGGCCGACTTACGGCAATGACCCGGGCGGGACTCGGTACTCGCCTGCGAAACAGATCAACCGCGGGAATGTGGCTCAGTTGCAAGTTGCGTGGACGTATCGGACGGGGGCGTTGCCGTATGATGAAGAGCTCGATAAGAAGGCGGCGTTTGAAGCCACGCCAATTCTGATTGAGGGGAAGCTCTACCTGAGCACGCCGTACGATCACGTGATTGCTTTGAACGCCGTGAGCGGAGCGAAGATTTGGGAATTCGATCCGAAGCTGGAGCATCCTTACGGATTCTCCGAGGTGACGTCGCGAGGAGTTTCGGCGTGGCGAGATGCGTCGACAAAAGGCGGGAAGGTTTGCGGGCTGCGCATCTTTATCGGGACGCTGGACGCGCGGCTTATTGCATTAGACGGCGAGACCGGCAAGCCTTGCGTTGATTTCGGAACCAGCGGTGAGGTTGACCTGACAGCAGAAGTCAAGATGCGCGACCCGGGCGACTATCAAGTGACTTCGGCGCCAGCGATCTACAAGGACTTGGTCATAACGGGTTCGTCGGAGGGAGACAACCGCGCGGTCACCTTGGAACGGGGAATCGTAAGGGCGTTCGACGTGCGAACGGGCAAACTTCGTTGGACGTGGGATCCGATTGCTCCGTGGGCTTATCAGAGTACGCCGCGTACAGGCGCGGGTAATGCGTGGTCGACGCTATCTGTCGATGCGCCGCGCGATCTCGTGTTCATTCCCACCGGGAGCGCCAGCCCGGACTATTACGGAGGATTTCGCAAGGGCGACAACAAGTGGGCGAATTCGGTTGTGGCGCTGAGGGCGTCCACCGGCGAATTCGTGTGGGGATTTCAGGTGGTGCATCACGATCTTTGGGATTATGACGTGGCGTCGCAGCCGACTCTGTTTGCCTGGAAAGATGACACGCCGGCGATTGCGATTACGACGAAGATGGGGCGCGTTTTTGTGTTGAACCGGTTGAATGGGACGCCACTTTTGCCAGTGGAAGAGCGGCCGGTGATCAAGAGCGATATTGCCGGAGAAGAATCGTGGCCAACGCAGCCGGCTTCGACGATTTCGCTGGTGCCGGAAAAGTTGTCGGTGGAAGATGCGTGGGGGAAAGACGATAAAGATCGCGCGTGGTGCGCGGAGCAAATCAAGGCGGCACGGTCAGGGGATATTTTCACTCCGCCGAGTCTTCAGGGGACGCTGGTTTTTCCGAGCAATGTGGGCGGCGTGAACTGGGGCAGCGCGGCGTACGATCCGCAGCGGCATTTGCTGTTTGTGGACACGAACCGGCTGCCGATTTTTGTGAAGCTGATTCCGCGGGCGGAGCTTGATGCGGCGCGGAAAAATGCCACGGACTCCGATCGGCTGCATGGAGAGTTCGCGCGGCAAACGGGCGCGCCTTATGCGATGTTTCGCACGCCGCTGCTCTCGCCCAGCGGATTTCCCTGCAATGCGCCGCCTTGGGGAACAGTGGCGGCGGTCGATCTGTTTGAAGGGAAAAAAGTTTGGGACGTGCCGCTGGGGAGTTTTATTCCGGGCATGAATACCGGGACGATTACTTTGGGCGGGCCGATGGTCACGGCGGGCGGAATTGTTTTTACGGCGGCGGCGATGGACGGATTTCTGCGAGCATTCGATTCGGAGAGCGGCAAGGAAATCTGGAAGTATCAGCTTCCGGCTGGCGGGCAGGCTACGCCCATGACGTATAGCATCGGCGGAAAACAGTATTTGGTGATTGCGGCGGGCGGTCACGGGAAGATGGGAACCAAGCAGGGCGATTACGTCATCGCGTTCACTCTTTCAAAAACGTAAATGACGGCCACTTCCCTGCAAGCTCCGGCGCCCGGGTTGAAAAAGGAATCTTTCTTAGCGAATGGCATGCTGCTCGTTGTCGCCATTGCGCTGGGAAAATTCATACTTCATTGCTATTTCAACAACCGATATGGCTATTTCCGGGATGAGTTCAACTACATGGATTGTGGCGATCACCTGGCCTGGGGCTATGTGGACCAGCCGCCGCTCATTCCTTTCCTGATTCACGTCTGCCGCGCCATCCTGGGAGACTCGCTGCGCAGCATTCGCTTCATTCCGGCGATGGCTTCTTCCCTTCTGGTGGTGCAAACGGCCGTCCTGGCTCGCGAATTCGGTGGACGACGCTTTGCGCTGTTGCTGAGCGCCATCGCTGTTCTTATTGCACCACAATACCTCTCGAACGGAAGCCTGCTTGGTACAAACTGCCTCGAACCTAATCTGTGGATGGGCTGCGCTTACTTCGCCATTCTGGCCATCAAGCGGAACGATCCTCGCTATTGGCTGTGGTTCGGTGTTGTAGCCGGAATTGGTTTGCAGGAAAAATATTCGATCGCTCTGTTTGGCTTCGGGATGGTCATCGGGCTTTTGCTGACCGCGCAACGCCGCGTCTTTCTCAGTCCGTGGATGTGGCTCGGCGGCTTTGCAGCCTTCCTGATTTTCCTGCCTAACCTGCTCTGGAACATTCACAATCATTGGCCGTTCGTCGAGTTGATGCACAACATTCGCGCCGATGGCCGTGACGTGGTCCTTCCTTTGCCGCAATATTTCTTCCAGCAGATGCTACTGGTTCATCCCCTAACGGCTCCAATCTGGATCACTGGGCTGATCGCGTTCTTCGCTTCCCGGAGATTAAAACCATTCCGAGCCCTCGGGTGGTGCTACGTGGTTTGCTTCGCGGTTTTCTTTGTTCTCCACGGGAAGAATTATTATCTCGCTCCGGTTTATCCTATGCTGCTGGCTGCGGGAGCGGTTCTCATCGAATCCGCGATCGAAGATAGGAAGGCTGAAGGCGTAGAGACTATGAGTCTCAAGACGAGCCACAATCGCCTCGGCTGGCTGAAGCTTGCCATCGTCGTCGTCCTGCTCGCCAGCGGCGCGCATCTTGCTCCCGTGGTCGTGCCGATTCTTTCACCGGACGCGTTCATTGGCTACATGAAATATCTGCCAATGAAACTGCCGGTGATGGAGCACAGCCACGAGCGGGCGGTTCTGCCGCAGTGGTATGCCGATCAGTTTGGGTGGGAAGAGATCGTTGCCGAGACGGCGCAGGCCTGGAACCGCATCCCGGCGGATGAGCGGTCGAATTGCGGCATCTTCGCGCAGGACTATGGCCAGGCGGGCGCAGTTGACTTTCTCGGACGGCGGTATGGATTGCCGCCGGCGCTCAGCGGGCACCAGACTTATTGGCTGTGGGGACCGCGAGGTTATTCAGGAAATTGTTTGGTCGTGTTGGGCGATAGGCGGGAACGTCTCGAAGAGTTGTTCGAGCACGTGGAATACGTTGGAACATCCGCCGAGAATCCGTATGCGTTAGAGCAAGAGATCGCGGTCTATATTTGCAAAGGGGCCAAGTTCGGTTCGCTGGAAAAAGTCTGGCCACAGCTGAAGAAGTGGCGATAATCAGAATTTCTGGCCACGTGCCGAGCGTCGCGAGAGTGTTTACCAGAGGTGTTTTCATGAAATCGACGCGGAACTGAGCGACCTGCAGAATATCAAGGACAAGTTCACGGCGTCGCCGCGCAGGAATATGGGCGGAAATTCCCAGGCGATTCCCGGCGCTCAATGAGCTATGCGTTGCACTGGAGCACCCGGCCCGGATAAACTTCGCGCATGATGAAACGCTCAATCACGTTTTTTGTTTCACTCGCCGCAATTCTGTTCAGCGCTCCCGTGGGCCTTGCGCAGCAGCCTAAAGCGCTGTTTTACATGACGAGGGAGCCGAAGTCGGTACGGTCGTTTCTGGCGCACGCGGACAAGGTCGATCTGCTTGTTCCTGCGTGGTACAGCGTGGATGCGGATGGACTTCTCTCCGGCGGGCCGAATCCACTAGCGCTGGAAACTGCCAAGCAGCATCACGTTCCGGTGATGCCGATTGTGGCGAACGGCGATTTTGCGCAGGAGGATTTTCACAAATTGCTGAAGAATGCTACCGCGACGGAGAGCATGATCGGTGCGCTCATTCGCGCTTGCAAAGAAAATGGATACACGGGGTTTCAGTTTGATTTTGAAAATGTGCATTGGACGGACAGGGATGCGCTGTCCCAACTGGTGCAAGAAGCGGCCATTGCGTTCCACCGCGAAGACTTGCAGCTTACGATTGCAACGGTACCGAACGCTCCGGGCAAACCTGGGGAGGGCGGATTTTCGGCGTGGATTTATGAAAACTGGCGGGGAGCGTATGACTTGAAAGCGCTGGCAAAAAGTGTCGATCTCATTTGCTTGATGACGTATGACCAGCACACGCGCTGGACGGCGCCCGGGCCGGTGGCGGGATGGGCATGGACGACCGGCAATTTGGACTACGCGCTGAAATTCGTGCCGGCGCAAAAACTGTCGCTGGGGATTCCGCTTTACGGGTATCACTGGTTCGCGGGCACGCCCGTCAAATCGGAGGACAAATCCGGGGACAAGCCGAATCCTTCGGCGGAGTACATCGGTACGGACGATGCGCTGGATTTGGCGAAGGCCTACGGCGGTCATATTGAATGGGACTCCACGGATCGCGCCGCGTGGTTTTATTTTTATCGCGCGGACATGCGCGAGTGGATTTTTTTTACGGACGCGCACACTTTCCGGGAGCGGTATGCGCTTGTGAAAGAGCGCGGCCTTCAGGGATTTTGTTCCTGGGTGCTGGGCACGGAAGATCCTGCCATCTGGGAACAGCTGCCTGCACATAAGTAATCCTCAAATCCGCCCTACGCTGATTCTTAATCATAACTATCTCCATGTGACGTATGAGAGCAGCCGCGGGTTCTGGGTGTAGAATTGGGGTTAGAGGGCTGTGTTCCTCTTGGGGTGCTGTCCTAAGCTGTCTCTCACCGCATGGTGAGACTGTCCGCCGGTAAGTTGCCCCATTCTACAAACTTGGGTGGCCCCAGCTCCGCCCCAAAGACGTCGATCAAAGACGACAAGGGGGAAACGTGAAACTCCATAATTCCATCGTCCTTCGCAGCAGTTTGGTCACACTGTTCCTGGTTCTAGCGGCGTACGACTCGTTTGGCGCAAATCCCGGCAAGTTGGTCGTAAGCAACAATTCCGCAATCTGTCCAGCCGCGAAGTTCACGTCAATCCAGGATGCGATTAACGCCGCTTCGCCGGGTGACGAGATTGTGATTTGCAATGGAGTCTATGCCGAGCAACTCTCGATCACCAAGTCTTTGGATATTGATGCGGATAGTGGCGCGTTCCTTGTGCCTGCTTCGATTCAGCAGAACGCGACGAGTCTGGCCACGGGCGATGCGATTGCCGCGGCTGTTCTTGTGAGCGGCGCGACAAATGTTTCGATTTCGGGGCTGACGGTAGATGGGATTAACAATGGAATTACGGAATGCGCGCCACGATTGATCGGAGTTTACTTTCAGAACGCGTCGGGGAACTTGCGGCACGCTGCGGTTCGCAACTTTAATCTGGGGACTGCGCTAAATGCGTGCCAAAGCGGGACAGGCGTTTTTGTGGAGAGCGGCGGAGGGCAGACTTCGGACGTGGAGATCGCGCATTGTTCGATTCATGATTTTCAGAAGAACGGAATCACCGCGAACGAAACGGGGACGACAGCGAAGATACACGATAACGTGGTGACTGGAGTAGGACCGACAAATGGGGCAGCGCAGAATGGCATTCAAATCGGGTTTTCCGCGGCGGGCGAAATTCGCGAAAACACGGTGACGAACAATGTATGGTCGCCTTGCACGGTTGTCGCGAGTTGCCTAACGGTGGCGACGAATATTTTGGTGACAGGGTCAGATAATGTGCGCGTCTCGGGCAACACCGTGGGGATCAGCCAGGTCGGGATCTTCGTGGACGGAAATAACGCGGAGGTTCGCAACAACCGCGCGTTTGCTGCAAGCGTCTTCGAGGACATTCGACTACAGGGCAACGGGAACCACGCAAACGACAACAGCGTCTTCAATGGAGGGGACGCCGACATTTATTTGCAGGGAAACAACAACTTTGTGGACCGCAATTCGATTTCGGACGCGCCCGTTGGAATACTTGAGGCCTCAGGATCAACGGGCAATCACTTCGTTGGGAATGCGTTTTTTAATGTGGCATTACAAATTCAGGACCCAGCGGCGAACAATCTGAGCAAACGGGTTGTACCGGAACGGTAGTTCCAGCAAGCACTCGTTCCAACAGCAAACAAGGCGGGGCACGGTTAGGCAGAGGGACCAGTGTATCCTAGCGGCTCTTCACGCCTTGACCGGCCTTGTACAATTTAGTGGAGCTCAATCTGAGAAATGGCTAAAGACAAATCACACTCGCGCGGATTGATGTTGATCGCGGTCTTCAAATTATTGAAGGGCTTCGCGCTGCTCGCCGTCGCTATCGGCGCGCTAAGATTGCTGCACCAGGACGTGGCGGCCATCGTGGATCATTGGATCAACGCGTTTAAGGTGGATCCCCACAATCGATACATTCTTTGGCTGCTTGCGAAATTGCCGTTGGTCAGCGATCGGAAGCTGGCGGAATTGAGCGTGGGCACATTTATTTATTCGGCCATTTTTCTGACTGAAGGGACGGGGCTGGCGCTCCACAAACGATGGGCAGAATATTTTACGATCATCACGACGGCGTCGTTTCTTCCGCTGGAAGTGTACGAAATTATCCATCATGCGACGGTCGCGAAGGGCGTTGCGCTGGTTATCAATATTGTGGTGGTTGTGTATCTGGTGAGAGAGCTTCGGCGATATCCGAAGGTGTGACCGACAGGCGCGACGAGGCGGATTTATCCCGAGATTGCGGTCACAGAGCGCGCCCCGCGGCGGCGCCGGAGGCCCAGGCCCACTGAAAGTTGAAACCGCCCAGATGGCCGGTGACATCGACGACTTCACCGATGAAAAATAGTCCGCGTAATTTCCGGCTTTCCATTGTTTTGCTCGAGAGATCATCGGTGTCGACGCCACCAGCTGTGACTTCGGCTTTTTCGTAGCCTTCCGTGTCGGCGGGGACAAGAACCCACTCGTGCAGATCACGTTCGAGCCAGTCCAATGCCTCGTTGGTCCAGGAAGGCGGTTCATGCAGTTCGAGCCAGCGTTCCGCAAAGCGCTTTGGCAGGATGCCCAGGAAGGCTGCGCGAGCGGCGGATAAGTTTCGGGTCTTGGCTTTGCGGATGGAAGAAATAACTTCGCGATCGGGAGCGAGGTCGATGCAGAGAGGTTGGCCTTTTTCCCAATAGGAAGAGATTTGCAGGATGGCGGGGCCACTGAGGCCACGGTGAGTGAAGAGCATTTGTTCGCGAAAGGTTTGATGATCGACGGAGACGGCAATGGGTGCGGAGACACCCGCCAAATCAGAATAGAGGCTTTGCTCTTTTTTGGCGAACACTAATGGGACGAGGGCGGGGCGCGTTTTTACAATATTCAATCCGAATTGGCGCGCCAGATCGTATCCTTGCGAGGTCGCACCGATTTTGGGAATCGAAAGTCCGCCTGTCGCAACGACCAGGACTGGGGCGCGAAACTCGGCGGAATCGGTGCGGACGACGAACTCGGTGGTGTGCTGGACATCCTGGATTTTAATGTTTAGAAAGATTTGGGCGCCCGCTTCACGACACTCGGCTTCGAGCATATTGGTGATGTCTTGCGCGGAGCGGTCGCAGAAAAGCTGGCCGAGGGTTTTTTCGTGATACGGGATGCGATGTTTTTCGACCAGGGCGATGAAGTCTGACGGCGTGTAGCGCGCGAGCGCGGACTTTGCGAAGTGTTCGTTTGCGCTGATGAAATTTTCCGGGCGGCAATGGATGTTCGTGAAGTTGCAGCGGCCGCCGCCGGAGATGAGTATTTTTTTGCCGATGCGGTCAGCACGCTCGAGGACGGCGACGCGGCGCCCGCGTTTACCGGCTTCGGCCGCACAGAGGAGCCCAGCAGCGCCAGCGCCGAGAATTAAGGCATCAAATTTGTGCGTCAACGGAGCCAAGCGTTTGACCAGCTTCGCGGTTGCAAACTGTCGCAGCGTTCGCTCCTCAGGTTAAACTAAGAGGAGGAGAAGACCGAGAGAATTGCCTCCGATCATCAGCGCCCAGGGACTATCAAAAAGATACGGGGTCGCGCCGCTATTCAAGAATATCTCGTTCACCGTGTCCGAAGGGGACCGCATCGGCGTGATTGGCCCGAATGGATCGGGCAAGTCGACGCTGCTGGAGATGTTGTACGGAAAGACGAAGCCGGATAGCGGTGACGTCGCCGTGCGCAAGGGAACAAGACTCAGTTACGTGAAGCAGATCTCGGAATTTGCGCCCGGCTTGACCATTCAAGAGGTGATCGAGAGAGCGCTGGAGCGATCGGCCGTGCCGCAAACAGAAAGGGCGGCGCGCTCGGCGGAGACGCTTGGACGCGCGGGATTTGTAGACCTGGAGATTCCAGCGGCGACGCTGTCCGGCGGATGGAGGAAGAGGCTGGCCATTGCCGAGGCGCTGGTCCAGAAGCCGGATGTTCTGCTGCTTGACGAACCGACCAATCATTTGGATCTTGCGGGAATCGAGTGGCTCGAGAGGCTTTTGCAAAGAGCGGACTTCGCGAGCGTGGTGGTGAGCCACGACCGGTATTTTCTAGAAAATGTTACCAGCGAGATGGTCGAGATCGATCGGGCATATGGGGATGGCGCGCTGCGCGTCAAGGGAAACTACAGTACGTTTCTGGAAGCCAAGGAAGAACATTTGCACGCGCAACGAAACCGGCAGGAGGCGCTCGAGAACCGCGTGCATACGGAGATTGAATGGCTGCGCCGGGGCCCCAAAGCGCGGTCGACAAAGGCCAAGGCGCGCATCGACAAAGCTCACAAGATGATCGGCGAGCTTGCCGAGATAAAGGCGCGGAGCAGCGTCAGCACGGCCCAAATTGATTTTTCGGCGAGCAACCGCCAGACGAAGCAATTGATTCACCTGGATGAAGTTACCGGCGCAATCGGCGGCCGCGTACTGTTCGAGAAGCTGAACTTTACAGTGACGTCCGGGATGCGCGTCGGGCTTGTGGGGCCAAACGGCAGCGGAAAAACCACGTTGCTCCGCTTGCTTCGAGGAGACCTCGAGCCTGGAGCGGGCAAGATTCGCAAAGCGGAGCCGTTGCCCATGGTTTATTTCGATCAGAACCGCGAGATTGATCCGGATCTGCTGTTGCGGCGGGCGCTGGCACCGGATAGCGATGCGGTCATTTATCAGGGCAACGTGATTCATGTGGCTTCCTGGGCGGCGAGGTTTCTTTTCACCGGAGAAGATTTGAACCGACGGGTCGGACAGCTTTCCGGAGGTGAGAGGGCGCGCGTGCTGATCGCCCAGCTCATGTTGCAGCCTGCGGATGTGTTGCTGCTGGACGAGCCGACCAACGATCTCGACATTCCCACGCTGGAAATTCTGGAAGAGAGTTTGCTGGAGTTTCGCGGTGCGCTAGTTTTGGTGACGCACGACCGATACATGTTGGACCGCGTTTCGACCATTGTGCTTGGGTTCGATGGATTGGGTGGGATCGAGCGTTTTGCAGATTATTCGCAATGGGATATCTGGCAGGAAGCGCGGCAGGAGGAAAGCGACAATGCAAGGTTGCCCGAACCCACCGTGCGCCTGCGATTGGGGGCGAGCGCAACGCCGCCAATCGCAACGAAGAAGAAACTCTCATACAAAGAGGCGCGCGAACTAGAGGGCATCGAGCAAAGCATCGCGGAGGCGGAACGGGAGCTGCATGACCGACAGGCGGCGCTTCAGGATTCTGCGATCATGAGCGATGGGCCGCGGCTTCACAGCGCCTCCGTAGAGCTTGACGAGGCGCGCAAAGCGGTCGACAAACTCTACGCAAGGTGGGCGGAGCTCGAACACAAGAAAGGCTGAAGCATCGGGATTGGCAATTATGGAATCGCTCCGGCCGAGGCGGCTTCCGCCGCGTGTATTCCAGCTAAAATGAAAGTGTGCAGAAAAAGATTTTTTGGCTCACCTTCAGTGGATTGGGATTGGTGGCGGACTTGGCGCTGCCCTTCTGGTGGGCGGTGTTTGCCACTATTCCCATTGCTTATGCGAGTTGGTGGGTGGCTTATCGCAGCGATTGGTTCTGAATGGCCGCGCAGCCATCCGCATCATGTCTGGCCTGCTAGCGTTCGGTTTCGTAGGAAAAAAGAAATGCTACGGAATGACGAGGCGTTGCCCTTCCGGGACAGCTGTGGCCTGCTCCTGGCCGCGGGAGCTGTAAATGACGATTAAAACCTTATCCGCGCCCACAGCGGGATCTCCACCGAAACTTTCGTTGTTCACGCGCACTGCCAGCACACCATCTCGAATCATGGCACGCAATTGTTCGGTGACGTTGACGGTTCTTCCCTGCACGCCGTAGAAACCTCGGATGATCACTAGATCGCGTGCCTCACCGCGGTCACCACGATCATGGTCTCCACGGTCACGGTCCTCACGTGGCCGGTCGTCACGGGCTGGAGCGTGATCGTCGCGATCTTCGCGCCGCACGACAAACAGACGGGCATCGATGAAGCCGCCTTCATTTACGTCGAATTCGCGCTCCTCGTTTCTGCGGTTTCTTGCAAAAATACGCAGAGACTTGTCTCTGCCAACGGCGGGATCACCACCCATGGTTTGATTGTTTATGGCCACGCGGCCGTTGACGCCGCCGCGCGAAACCAAGTCGCGTAGGATGTCGGTGACATCGGTGCGCTGGGCTTTGAATCCATAGTCGGCTCGCATAATCTGCCAGCCTTCATCCTGAGCTGCCACACGCGCGGTGAAGAGGGTGACGCCCGCGGAGAAAAAGAACATGAAGATTAGAATTTTCAAAGAATGATTTGTTGTTTTCATCAGATAAGCCTCCGTTGCAGCGACCTGCTGCATTTTGGGTAACTGTAACTCCATCCGGCGATCACGAGCGAGTTCGATTTCAGTGGGATGACCAAAACGTTCACATGCATCGTCGCGGGCTAGCATGGGCAGACGCAAATTCGCTTTGGCGCAGGCCGAGGTGCCGATTTAACGGGACGCGCTGATCTGTTTAATATTGCACAGACTGATCGCCCGAAGACAGTCATAGTCGTGGTCCCCTTGTAGTTCCCAACAGTGCCACGCCTCTCGCTGGTGTATGGAGACAATCATGAAATTATCCACAACAGACCGCCGTCTGTCGCGCCGTCTTTGTTTCAAAACTCCGTTGCGCGTGCACATCTGGAAATCCGCAGCGCCCGAACAGAGAACAGAATCGCTCAATCTCTCTCAGAACGGTGTTTTTTTCGCAACCGATTCCGCCATTCGCGAAGGCGAAACGGTGGAGATCCTTCTGAACATGCCGGAGGAAATTACCGACGAGCCGTCTGCCGAATGGCGCTGTACGGGCCACGTGGTACGTGTCGAGCGAGTTGATTCGACGCGCGGGAAGATGGGTATTGGTGTGCAGTTTGATTGCTATGAGGTTTCCCGCGCCGTGTTAGGACCTGTAAGCTGACGCTCCGCATCCGGACTGGGGAAACCAGCCGTCTTCGCAGGAAGGGATTCAACGCGGAGTGGCGACCACTTGGCGGGACCTGGGGGGCGAGATGCAAAGACGAGCTCTTGTCGTGGACGATGAAGCAGCTACGTGCGAATTGATCCAAAGAGTTCTATACGCCGCCGGAGTGGACGCTCTGACGCTGACCCGAAGCGGACTGGCGGCGAATTTCCTTGAGGAGGCCAAGTTCGACATGGTCTTTTTCGACCTGCACATGGCCTCGCCCGATGGCCTCGATCTGTCACGGGAAATGCGGCGAGCGGGGTCCAACCGGACAACGCCAATCATCATGCTCAGCGACGATCAGCGTCCGAGCGCCTTGAGCCAGGGATTTGCAGCGGGGGCAAGCTTTTTTCTTTACAAGCCCATCGACAAAGAGCGTCTGTTAAAGCTCATCCGAGCAACGCAAGGGCGAATGGACCATGAGAGACGCCAGACGCGCCGCATTCCGTTGCGGTCCAAGGTGCGGCTGAGGTTTGGATTCGAGGAGATCTTGTGCGAAACCGTCGACGTCAGCCTAGATGGGATTCTCGTTAAAGCCCCGCGGACCATTCCCGCAGGTTCACCGGTGCAGGTCAGCATGGAGCTGACGCAAAAGATGAAGCCGGTTGAAGGCGCGGGTTCGGTGGTCCGGATCCTCGGGGGGAAGCAGATGGGAATTCATCTGGACCGTCTGCCCGTCGGAGAGAGCGAGAGATTGCAGGAATTTCTCTTGCCCATGATTCCATACGATTAGGCTGTGGCCGAATCAGAATCCATGACCTCTCAACGAATCAAGGTCTTGCTGATCGAAGACAATCCAAGTGAAGCGCGGCTCATACAGGAATCGCTGGCCGTGGCCGCTGACCATACTTTCGATTTGGAGACGGCGAACACCCTGGCAAGCGGACTGCAGCGGCTGAGCGCCGGAGGCGTGGACGTTGTGCTGCTGGATTTGGCGCTCCCGGATAGCTTTGGTTTCGAGACATTCATCCGGGCGAGGGCGCTGGCACTGGGCGTGGCAATCGTCGTACTGACGGGGCTGGACGATGAACAGCTGGCTCTCAAGCTTGTCCAAGAAGGTGCGAAGGACTTGGTGGCCAAGGTGGGCGTAGACGGAAATAAGCTGACCCGGGCCATTCTGCATGCCATCGAGCGCGAGGGCATCGAGCAGAAACTCCGGAAGCTGAATGCAGAGCTGGAGCAACGGGTAAGAGACCGCACCGCCTCACTGGAGGCGAGTAACAAAGAGCTTGAGGCCTTCTCCTATTCGGTATCGCACGATTTGCGCGCCCCGCTGACTCATATTCATGGTTTTTCCAGTCTTCTTCTGGACAATCACGCCGCGCATCTCAATGAACAAGGACAGAGGTACTTACACAATATCAAGGACGGGGCCATGCGGATGACAGCCCTGATTGACGATCTTTTGAAGTTGGCGAAAATAAGCCGCCAAGAGCTGAAGCTTCGCGACGTTAGCCTGAACTCATTGGTGGAGGAAGTCCTGAAGGAATTCGAAAGCGAGACGCGCGATCGCGGAATCGAATGGCGGGTCGGCACGCTGCCATTCATAAAATGTGACTATGGGATGATGCGGCAGGTGCTCATCAATCTGCTGTCCAATGCCGTCAAGTATACGCGGAAACGCGAGCACGCAGTCATCGAGATCAGCGGCAAAATCGTCGACGGCAAACAAACTATTCTCGTGCGAGACAACGGCATCGGATTCGACATGAAGTATGGCGATAAGCTCTTCGCTCCCTTTCAACGCCTTCACCGCGAGAAGGACTACGAAGGCACGGGGATTGGCCTTGCGACCGTGCAGCGAATCGTCCATATGCACTTAGGACGGATCTGGGCTCATTCAGAACCCGGATTGGGCGCGACTTTTTATTTCACGGTCGCTTCGGAAACAAGCCAACAGTCCGGCAAATCCGCCGTACTTGCTGTTGTTGCCTGAAGATTGGTTCCCGTGCCCTCTAGGTGTGCAAATCTTCTCGCACCGCGCGTACGCGTCCAGTGCCTTGTTGAATAGGGACTCACTCCCTTCGTGTTCATTGTTCTGCGTCTATTTTGAGCCGCATTCATCGCACCCATTTGCAAATCCTCCTCGCTTCGCTCATCATTACTAGTTTGTTTGGGCAGCGGCTAAGCATCTGCTGCCGCCCGTGCCTGCTTGCAAATCACTGTGAACGAGGAGTTGCATGGAAAAGCCTGCGAAAATCGCGCCGCCGAAGGGAAAACTTGGGATCCTGACCCCCGGCATGGGCGCCGTCAGCACTACTTTTATGGCTGGAGTCGAATTGGTCCGCAAGGGCAAGGCGCAGCCGGTCGGCTCGGTGACTCAGCTCGGGACCATTCGGCTCGGCAAGCGCACGGATGGCCGCTCACCGCTGGTCAAGAAGTTTGTGCCGCTAGCGGAATTGAAGGATCTGACTTTTGGCGGTTGGGACATTTTTAGAGACAATGCCTACCAATCCGCGGCAAACGCAGGCGTGTTGAATCCGCAAGATCTCGCGAAGGTGAAGACTTTCCTTTCGGGGATCAAGCCCATGACGGCGGCGTTCGATCACGAATACGTGAAAATGATCGATGGCCCGAACATCAAGAAGGGCAAAAACAAATACGAGCTAGCGCTGAAAATTAAGGAAGACATCGCGAATTATCGAAAGACTTCGCGAGTTTCGCGCCTGGTGATGTGCTGGTGCGGCTCGACCGAAGTGTTCGTTAAGCCGGAGGAGGTGCACTCGACGCCGGCGAAGTTCATAGAAGCCATGAAGTCGAATCATCCGGCCATCGCGCCCTCGATGCTATATGCTTGGGCGGCCATCACGAGCGGAGTGCCGTTCGCCAATGGGGCGCCAAACCTTACCGTGGACATCCCGGCGATTCAAGAGCTTGCGCAGGAGCACAGCGTTCCAATTTGCGGGAAGGACTTCAAGACCGGGCAGACGTTGATGAAGACGATCCTTGCGCCTGGGTTCAAGGCGCGCATGCTAGGGCTCGATGGCTGGTTCTCGACCAACATTCTTGGCAACCGCGACGGCGAAGTGCTCGAAGATCCCGGATCATTCAAGACCAAGGAAGAGTCGAAGCTGAGCGTGCTTGAATACATTCTCCAGCCGCAGCTTTATCCGATGCTCTACGGCAAGATGCATCACAAGGTGCGCATCAACTACTACCCGCCGCGCGGGGACAACAAAGAAGGCTGGGATAACATCGACATTTTCGGATGGCTTGGATACCCGATGCAGATCAAGGTGGACTTTCTCTGCCGGGACTCGATTCTTGCCGCACCGATCGTTCTGGATCTGGTTCTCTTCCTCGACCTCGCGCAACGCGCCGGTATGCACGGGATTCAGGAATGGTTGAGCTTCTACTTCAAATCGCCGATGACCGCTCCAGGCCTTTATCCCGAGCACGACTTGTTTATTCAGTCGATGAAGCTGAAAAACACGTTGCGATGGATGATGGGCGAAGACCTGATCACTCACCTGGGGCAGGAATATTACGACTAGCGTAGTTTTAGCTGCTGCAACGAGACAATTTGTCCTGCTCTCCATTCATTTTTTCGATGGCGCAAAATAATTTTTCGATTTGACGGTCGCAAGACTGGCGCGATACCCTACGGGCCGATGGATAGCGCCTGTACGCCACGCAATTCTGCGCAACACCTTATTTCATCCTATTTCGAGGAGATTCATGTCGAACGAACTGCGTAATTTCCTTGCTCTTTCTTATGACGAACTTGAAGAGTTGAACCTGAAGGCGAAAGAGCAGCGCAAGAACCGCGTTGCCGCGCACAAAGTGCAGGAAGAGCGGATCAAGTACCTGACGGACGAGAAGCGCATCAAGGCCGTGACCGTGCTCTTCAGCGATCTCGAAGGCCGCTTGCACATGCTGGACTACGACAAAAAGTTTCTCATCAAAAGCTGGGATAACTTGACGTTTGACGGTTCTTCGATTCGAGGCTTCACGGCACAGCGCGAGAGTGATTTGCGCCTGGCTATGGATTGGGGCGCATTCTATTGGGGACCATCTGACGTTTTCGGTTCCGGCAAGGTGCTGGTCTTCGGCCATGTGATCGACAAGGATGGCTCTCCGTACGCTGGCGACATTCGCGGCGTCCTGAAGGGTTACGCCGACCAGCTCCACCAGAAAAAGGGTTACACCCTCAACGCTGCCAACGAAATCGAGGGCTTTCTTTTCAAAGGAGAGAACGCCGAGCGGCATTACAACGAGACGGGAAAGTTTGAGTACGTCAACACTGGCGGCTACTATCATTCCCTTCCCGGCGATCCACTACGCACGTTTATTGACACGACCGCGGAAGTGCAGCGCGCGATGGGCTTTCAGAACGAGAAGGATCACCCGGAAGTCGCACCGTCGCAGTTCGAAATCAATTATGGTTATGGCGAAGTGGTGCAGGCGGCGGACCAGATCCAGCTTTACAAACTGATCTGCCGGCAGGTGGCGACAAACATGGGCTCGACGGCGTGCTTTTTGCCGAAGCCGGTTGTGGGCGTGAACGGCAACGGTATGCACACCAACGTCTCGATCAGCAAGGAAGGCAAGAACCTCTTTTGGGATCCAAAGGGTGAAGAGCAGCTTAGCAAGATGGGCTGGGAGTTCGTGGATCGTATTCTTACGCATGGAAACGATATCTGCTTGCTGCTCAATTCTAGCGTTAATGCCTTTCGGCGCTTGGACCCGCACTTCGAAGCGCCCAACCAGCTCAAAGCTTCTCCAACGGATCGCGGCGCGATGGTGCGCATACCCATTGGCAATGAACGGAGCATGCGCACCGAGGTGCGCGCCGTGGCTCCGGATGCTAATCCTTACATGGTCATGTACTCGATTTTCAAGACAGGGCTGGATGGCGACACTGCGAAAATCAAGAACCTGCGCTCGGCGGAACGCTATCTGCCGGACAACATCTACACCGCACTGGAAAACTTCGAGAAGGCGGAGTGGACAACAAAGCTTTTCGGCGCTGACGTCAAGGGACGTTACGCTGACCTGAAACGTGCTGCCGCCGATCGCTGCCCCCGAGCCCTGGGCACGTTTGTGAAGGCGCCCGAAGTGCAGTACCACCACGAGGTTTATAACCAGTACCTCTGGAATATGTTCTAGAGGGGCGCTGCTGGAACTGGTGCATTCCGTTGGCTTGGCACCAGAGCAGCGAATCGACTAGCTGCAGATAACTTGAACTTGAGCGCTCGGGCTTCAGTCACGGGCGTTTTTGTTTTCGCACGCGGCTGACGCCGACCGTGGCTTCATGGTTCCGCAACATAAGTTGTGATAGGTTTTCTCAACCCATAAGCGCCCTCAGAACACCTACTCGGAGGAAACCAAAATGGCCAGTCCCGGCTTTGCTTTTGCGAACCCCCAGCCTTCTCCCGATGATTACAACGAGTTCAACCCGCAGGACGTTTTTGCGGACTCCAAAATCTCAACAACGCCCGTCACAGAGACCATACCAGCGCCATGGAAGACGCCTCCGGTTATGTCACTGAGCGACGTGCTGAACGCCAGCGCCATTGAAGGAATTCAAAGCGCCGGCAAGATCGTTTTTCATTCGACGGGTGACACCGGTGGCGTCAAAGAGCCTTCGCATCAGTTCGCCGTTGCGGATGCGATGGCTAACGACATTGGAACGGAAACCTACGCAGCTGGGCATCCCGCTTTTTTCTATCACTTGGGCGACGTGGTCTACTATTTTGGACAGGAACGCTATTATTACGATCAGTTTTACGACCCTTATCGGGACTACGCAGGACCGATTTTCGCGATACCTGGGAATCATGACGGCGTGCTTTTCAAGAGCGAGCCAGTCGCGTTCTCGCTCGCGCCTTTTTACGAGAATTTCTGCTCGAAAGCGCCGACGAGTGATCCTTCAGCAAAAGGCTTTGCGCGTACGACGATGACGCAGCCTGGCGCTTACTTCACGCTGAACGCGCCATTCTTAAAGATCATCGGGCTATATTCAAATACGAGCGAGACTACGGGAGTCATCGGCAACGCTACCACCGGCCCGGCTCAGCTGCAATTTCTGCAAAGCCAGTTGGCGGCAGCGGCGGCCCAGCGCGCGCAAAAGGGAGCAGCTCCGTTTGCGCTGGTCATTGCAGTGCATCACCCGCCGTTCACGATCAGCAAGTCGCATTTCCCAAGCCCGGACATGCTGGCGCAAATCGATCAGGCCTGCGTGAGCGCGAAAATATGGCCGGACATCGTGCTTTCCGGTCACGCCCATCTTTACGAGCGATACACGCGCACGATGAAAGCTGACGGCCGCCAAATCCCCTACGTAGTGGCGGGCAACGGCGGATATTTGAATCTAAGCAATCCGCGCCAGGGGAAGAACGGCGTGAATCCGCAGCCGGGCATCCCCGGAAACGACGGCAAGGGCAATCAGCTGACGCTCAATGTGTATAACAACACGGTGCATGGCTTCTTGCGACTGACGGTGGATGCAGGGTCGATCCTTTGCGAGTCGCTGGGCGTCGACGAAACCACACTAAAAACATCGACCATGGACGCATTCACGGTGGACCTCACGAAGCACGTCGTTGCCACGAAAGGCGCCGCGCAACCGAGCAGGACGCGGGCCGGAGACGTTATCCGGCCGAAGTCGGCGAAAGCTCCGAAGGCAAAGAAAAAGAAATAGCGCCTCGATGGATTTGCGTCGCGTGCGAATCACGCGCCTTGCGCTTGCGCCGTCTTTGCAGCGACTGCATCCAAAACGCGTGTCGAGTAGACTAGAGCAGCCCCGGCGTTCATTGCCACGGCCACGCCGAGGGCTTCCGATATCTCCTCTTTGGTTGCTCCTGCTTTCAAAGCAGCGTCGGAATGGACGACGATGCAGCCGTCGCAATGCGTGGTGACGGCCACTGCCAGCGAAATGAGCTGCCGAGTTTTTTCGTCCAGCTTGCCGGTTTTGGAGTTGGCGGCACTCAGCGTTTGGTATCCACGGACAGTGTCCGGGCTGAGCTTTGCCAGCTCGCCAATCCTGGCGCCGAGCGCTTTGTGATACTCATTCCAATCAATCATCATGTCCGTATCTCCTTGCTGCGCGTTGTAGACCTCCGCCCAGCTCGTTTTGATGAGTATATTACGCAAAACCGTTTCAGGTTGGCACAGTTGAGGCTTTCGGCCGGTCTTTATGAATGCTCAATTTGGCTGCTCATTTCGGAGTTCACGCGCGTTGTGGTATGTTTTCTGGTCCGCGCTAGCGTGCAAATATTAGCCGACTGAGCGAACTGCCACACTGCATTTCAACAGGAAGCGCTCGAAAACCCAGGGAGGATGTGCATTTATGAAGAGTTCGTACAACGGCCAGGCTGTTCCTGTTGGGGGCAAGGCGATTGGCTACAGCGGCGGTGAACTGCAGGTTCCGGACACGCCGATCATTCCGTTTATCGAGGGCGACGGGACGGGCCGGGACATCTGGAAGGCTTCGCGGAGGGTTTTTGACGCGGCCGTGGAGCATGCCTATGGTGGCAAGCGGAGTATCGCTTGGTTTGAGGTTTTTGCGGGAGAGAAAGCGTTCAATGCCTACAAACAGTGGCTGCCGGAAGAGACGGTCGATGCCATTCGCGATTTTCGCGTGGCCATCAAAGGGCCGCTGACCACGCCTGTGGGTGGTGGGATTCGCTCGCTGAACGTGGCGCTGCGGCAGATTCTGGATTTGTATTCTTGCGAGCGGCCGGTGCGCTATTACGCGGGAGTTCCCTCCCCCGTGAAGAATCCGGAAAAGATGGACATTGTCATCTTCCGTGAGAACACGGAGGACGTCTACATTGGGATTGAGTGGAAATCCGGCACGCCGGAAGTGAAGAAGCTGCTCGAATTCCTGAATCACGAAATGCTGAAGGACGGTAAAAAGCAGATTCGCTGGGATTCTGGCGTGGGCATCAAGCCAATTTCGCCGACGGGAACGAAGCGGCTGGTGCGCCGTGCGATTAAGTACGCGCTGACGCATGGCAGGAAAAGTGTGACGCTCGTTCACAAGGGAAATATTCAGAAATTTACCGAGGGCGCTTTCCGCGATTGGGGTTACGACTTAGCGCGCGAGGAGTTCCGGGCACAAACGGTTACCGAGCGCGAGAGCTGGATCCTCGACAACCTGGATAAGAATGCCGGCCTAAGCGTCGAGCAGAACGCAGCGATGATTGAGCCGGGGCTAGAGCAGGCCACCGAAGCGTTTACTAAAGCGATTTGCGACGAAGTGAAGCAGACGCTTGACTCTATTGGCGCGACGCACGGCAAGGGGCAGTGGAAGAAAAAGCTGATGATTAACGATCGCATCGCGGATTCCGTATTTCAACAAGTGCTGTTGCGTGCCGATGAATACAGCGTGCTGGCAACATCAAACCTTAACGGCGATTATCTTTCGGATGCCTGCGCGGCGCAGGTGGGCGGGCTCGGGATGGCTCCTGGATCGAACATCGGCGATGGCTTCGGCGTGTTCGAGGCCACACATGGCACTGCTCCGAAATATGCGGACAAGGATGTCATCAATCCGAGCTCCGTGATGCTGTCCGGCGCGATGATGTTTGAATTCCTGGGATGGAAGGAAGCCGCGCAGCTCATTGAGGACGGCATCGCGCGGACCATTCAGCAGAAACGTGTAACGTACGATCTCGAGCGGCTCATGCCGGGCGCGACGAAGGTTGGTACCGCGGCTTTTGCGACGTCGATTATCGAGAACATGCAGGCTGCCGCAGTCGCGCGCTGATTGCGGCACGAAAGACAAAGAAAAATGTAGCGCAGAGACGCAAAGTACCCTGAGATGGCGCAGAGAAATTCCAACAAAAAACGAGGAGACGGATGAGCAGAAAAAAGGTGACAGTAGTGGGCGGCGGCTTTGTGGGATCGACGACGGCGCAGCGGATCGTGGATTTGGAGCTGGCCGATGTGGTGCTGACGGATATTCTGGACGGGCCGCCAGCGGGCAAAGCGCTGGACATGCTCGAGTCTGGGCCGATTACGCGGACGGATTCGCGCGCTACGGGCGCTTCGACGGCGACTGGAGACTACAGTGCGACGGCGGGTAGCGACATCGTGGTGATTACGGCGGGTTTTCCACGCAAGCCAGGGATGAGCCGCGATGACTTACTCAAGGCAAACTACGACGTGGTGAAGGCAGTCGTGGAGCAGATCGTCAAGCATTCGCCGAAATGCATCATCATCGTGGTGACCAATCCTCTGGACGCCATGGCGCAGGCGGCGTTCAAGGTGAGCGGCTTCCCGAAGAATCGCGTGCTGGGAATGGCTGGTGTGCTGGACTCGGCTCGCATGAGCTCGTTCGTGGCTGCGGAGTGTAAAGTGAGCGTGGAGAACGTGCACTCGTTCGTGCTCGGCGGGCATGGCGACGACATGGTGCCCCTGCCACGATACTCAACGGTTGCAGGAATTCCCCTCCCCGATTTGCTGCCAAAAGAACGCATCGATGCGATCGTCGAACGCACCCGCAAGGGCGGAGCGGAAATCGTCAATTTGTTGAAGACAGGTTCGGCCTACTATGCGCCTTCCGCTGCTGCGGTCGAGATGGTGGAAGCCATTTTGAAGGACAAAAAGAAAATTCTGCCCTGCGCCGTCTATTTGGACGGAGAGTATGGGATTAAGGGGCTGTTTGTCGGAGTCCCGGTTAAGTTGGGTGCAGGCGGCGCTGAGGAGATCATTCAGATTAAGCTGACTGCGGAAGAAAACGCGGCGCTCCAGAAATCTTCGGGGTCGGTGCGGGAATTGGTGAACGTTCTCGGACTATAGAAAAGTACGAAGAAAAATCAGGGGCGCGGGAATCGCTCGGCGGACCGAATGAACTTCTCGCGCCCCATTTGCTTTGCGCTCCGGTCGATCAGAAGCCGAAAAGTTTTTCGGCTCCAACCACCAAACCCAACGTGAATAATGCAATCACCACTTCGCCAATGGCCCCTACGGCAAAAGGCCGCAGGCCTTGTTTGCGCATGTCTCGGAAATTCGTCCGCAGGCCGACGCCAGCAAACGTTAGAAGAAAGGCCCAACGCGAGAGGTTGGCGAGCGCGCCTACCTGCTCTTTGTTAAAAAACTGATAGGTCGCGAGCACGGAGATGAGCAGGAAACCCAGGACAAACTTGGGGAATTTCTGCCAGAGGAACGCAGCCTTGTTGCCCACCTCTTTTGCTTGGCCCTGGCTGGCCCAGTAGATCGCATAGGCCAGGACGACGAAGCCGATCATGGCGTTGCGCGTGGATTTCACGAGGACGGCCAACTTACCCGCGGAATCGGAGTAGAGCGCGCCAGCGGCTGTGGCCTCGGCCGTGTTATCGACAGCAAGGCCCGCCCAAATGCCGTACGCGCGGTCGCCCAAATGCAAATAATGGCCGATTAACGGAAACGTAAAAAGTGCCAGTGCACCTAGCGCGAGAATGGCGGCGATCGAGAAGGAAGAGTCTTCGTCGTCGGCATCGATAGCGCCTTTTGTTGCGATGATGGCGCTAACGCCGCACACAGCCGAGCCCACGGCCAGGAGCGTGACCAATTTTGGCTTGAGATGGAACACGCGGCCGAGGAAGGTCATAAACGCAATGGCCCCGGTGATCTCGATGGCCACGAGCAAAAGACTGACACCGCCTAGCTTCAGGATGTCGCCGAGCAAGAATCGCGAGCCGAGCAGAACGATGCCGGCTTTGAGCCAGAACTCGTATGTCGCGACGCCCGTCCGGAAGACTTCCGGAACCCCGACCGTATTGGAAATCAGGAGCCCTAGAAGGATGGCCCAAAGGACATACTCGATATTCGGAAAGACCCAATGATGCGCCTTCGCATAGGCGCCCACATTTTGCTCAAGCAGTTTGCCCGCGTAGCCGATGGCCGCGAGCAAAAGCACGCCCGGAATGATGCGAAGAAAACGGAGGGCCGGCTGCACTGGCTTCACTTGAGGAACTACGACTACATCTGCCATGTTTTTTCCTTTTCTCTTCGCGTTTCGCTTGCGTATCGATCACCACGGAATATGTTTGAACACACCTGCGCGAACAAGCAGCGCCGCGAGCAAAGCAACCACTACGGCCCAGCTATCCAGCGACAGACGCCACGGTTTTTTTACCTGGACCACGTTTTCTTCCGCACTCATACACTCTTCTCCTGACTGCCTCGCGACTAACTTATGGAAACGCTTTGCGCTGTGGACTCGTTCCTCTCGCCGCGCCAGAAAGCCTCGCCTATTTCACGAATTTGCTGCGAAGCGACGCGTCCAACGATCATGAGCGCCGGTGCAGGCAGCTTCTCTTCCGTGGCCAGGGCGCCTACACTGCTCCAACGAACTAGCTGTTGCGAACCCGAAGCGCCTGAAACGATGACACACGGCAAATCCTCCGGCAGACCTGCTTCCGCCAGACGCCTCGCGACCTCCGCGTAATCAGGCCCTGGCATATACAGAACCAGTGTCGTGGCAGGCGTAAGGCAGCCCCAATCCATCGCGTTCGCGTCGACGCCGCGAGAAAAAGTCGTGAGCAACACCTGCGAGGCAACTCTCCGATCAGTGAGCGAAATACCCGCCGCGGCCGCGGCGCCCAAGGCGGCCGTCACCCCTGGTACGACTTCGAATTCCACGTTCGCGTTGCGGAGGGCTTCTAATTCTTCGCCCGCGCGGCCAAAGATCGAGGGGTCGCCGCCTTTCAAGCGTACGACCACTTCATGGGAAGCGGAGTAGCTCACGAGAAGTGCATTAATCTCGTCCTGTGTCAGCAACTTCTTGCCGCAACGTTTGCCGACGTCGATCACCTTCGCACCGGGAGAAATTCTCTCCAATACTTCGCGGCTCACAAGCGAGTCGTGCAACACGATGTCCGCCTGGGCCAGAAGCCGCGCGGCCTTCAGCGTCAGCAGTTCCGGATCGCCGGGCCCCGCGCCCACGAGATAAACTTTTCCCATCACGCCGCCCCTCGATGCCCTGGCCGCAGCTTGGCTTGCCTAAGGAACTCCTCGAACATTGGCTGGCTCGCTAGCTCATGCAGCAATTTCTTAGTGGTTTCCGTACTTGGACCACCCGCGCGCAGAGTTTCTCGCGCGGCCCCGAGCCATTGCAGCCACAGTTCATATTCTGGGCCAAATTCCGCCTCAAACTCCTGTCGGAGTCTCTGCGCGAGCGCAGGGCTTTTGCCATTCGTGGAGATGGCTATCTGTAAATCCCCGCGCTGCACAACGGCCCCGTAGTAAAAATGGCAATGTTCGATGTCATCGACGGCGTTGCACAAAATTCCGCGCGCTTCTGCCGCGCGAAAAACAGCTTCATTCACGCCTGGCGCGGAAGTGGCCGCGATTGCCAGAAAAGCTCCGTCCAAATCCCTCGTTTCAAATTCCTTTGGAAGCCAGTCGATCTTTCCGAACCGCACCCACTCGGCGATTTGCGGCGTAATGGATGGCGCAATCAGACGGATTCGCGCTCCGGCGGCGAGCACGCCGGGGATCTTTGTCTCCGCAATGTCGCCGCCGCCGGCAACAACAATCAGCCGCCCTTCCAACTTCACGAAAATGGGAAATAGGCTCATGGCTCAGCCTTCCACTCCCTGCGGCACTGCCCCTAGTGCGAGATCGCGTTCCACGGACGCAATGTAGCTGCCCGCGAGAATCGACCGAATGTCTTCGTTCGAATGCCTCGCAAGAAACCGCTGCAGATTCTCTCCCGATTCGCAGCGTTCGTTGAATTCCACAAGCAACCTCTCGATAGCATCGGGAACTTCCGATGCGGCGCAACGGTAACCCACGGGCCGCGCGATCGAAGCAAACTGGCCAACGCTTCCGCCAACGCAGAAGTAATACGCGTCCAACATCCGGCCATCGACTTTGATTTTTTTGCCTTCGATGCCGATGTCGGCAATCCAGTGCTGCCCGCAACTATTTGGGCAACCGGTGATGTTGAGCCGAAGATGTTCCTGGAAATCGGGAAGACGCTCTTCGAGCTCCTGCGTAAGCCATCGGGCAAAGCCCTTGGTTTCCGTCAGCGCAAGCTTGCAGAATTCAGAGCCCGTGCAGGCCACGGTTCCACGTGCGAACACCGAGGCCTGCACCGGCAGGGCAGCAACTTCAAGCTCACGAGCTACCGTGGTCGCATCGCGTTGCGGCACGTTGACGATCAGCAGGTTCTGCATGGTGGTGGTTCGAATGTGGCCGTCGGCGTAGCGATCGGCCAGGTCCGCCGCCTTGCGCAATTGTTGCGGAGTGATCCGCCCGCGCAACACCGAAGCACCCACATAGACAAGGCCGTCCTGCTTTTGTGCGTGAATCCCGACGTGATCGCGGTGAATGTCCGCAGGAACTTCTTCCAGCTCGGCGGGATCAAGCGGAAAACCAATCTGCCGTTGCAACTCCTCGAGGAAACTCTCTGCAGTCCAACCCTGTTGCAAGAAGAGGAACTTAAGCCTGGCCTTTTCCCTGCTCTGACGAAGCGTTTCACTCGCGCGAAAGATTTCGGCAACGCCGCGCGCCACCGGCACGACTTGGTCCCATTGGATGAACGCATTGAGCCGCAAGGCGATATGCGGATCGGTCGAAAGCCCTCCACCAACTCTCAACGAAAATCCAGTTTCGACAACCCCGCCCCTCTTTCGCTTGGTGGCCGTAAGCGCGACGTCGTTGATCTCCGGATAGGAGCACCAGTGACTGCACCCGGTAATCGAGATTTTAAATTTGCGGGGCAAATTGTAGAACTCCGCGGCGCCCCCCAGTTCTCGGTCGATGGCAAGCGCCAACGGCGAAGCATCGACAATCTCATGCGCGTCCAGCCCTGCAACCGGGCAGCCTGTGATGTTGCGCGCGACGTCTCCGCAAGCGCCGGTAGTCGTCAACCCAGCGCGCCAGAGCGTTTCCAGAACTTCCGGCAGCGATTCAATCGTCACCCAATGCAACTGGAAGTTTTGCCGGACGGTGATGTCAGCTACGCCTCGCGCGTGCCGCTCCGCAATATCCGCAACCGCTCGAACCTGATCGCTGCGCAGCAAGCCATTCGGGATTCGAATGCGCACCATGAAATAGGGCGTGCTCTTGCCTTCTCCGCCAGTGCCGCCAATGACCCCCGCGCCATCTCCCTGCGTATACACGCCCCACGTCCGCAAATACGTGCCCATCCACTCAGGCGGGATGGAACCGTAGCCTTTGCGCGCAAATTCGCGGATTTCGTCGAAGTGCTCCCAAGCGTTCTTGGCATGCTTTAAACGCTCGACGCGTTGCGCCTTGGTTTCTTTGACTTCGGCCATGGTTGAATCACCTGTCTCCAAAAACGTGCCCCGAAATGCAAAAGCCCACGTGGCCTGAACCTCTGGCAACGTGGGCTTCGGAACTTTGAAACTTAGATTACTATTAAGTCCGGAAACTCCCCTGGCCAGAGATGGGTGTCATACGACACGCAGCCTTGCGCGCGCACAGACAACACATCAGCTGGCAACAGGTCATCATGAAACCCGAGAATACCTCGCGGGCCCTCTTATGTCAAAAGAAGGGGCCCACAAATCTTTAGATGCGGTACATTCAAAAAGGTAATCAAGCCAGAAGCACAATTCTATGGCTTCTGGGGCGGAGTGCTCTTCGGCGTGGCTGGCGCCTTTGCCGGGGTAGCGCCCGGCGGCAGTATGAGGGTCGTCGTCTTGGTAGAATCGAGGTTCGGGAAACCCTTGTCGAGATAGGCCTTCCCTAACTTCTCAATCTTATCTTGTTCTGGGCCTTGTCCATCCGGCGGGGCTTCCCCATACCCCGAATACAAGGCATCCACTACCTCCATGCCCTCGGTCACCTGGCCGAACGGTGCAAACCCGCCCATCGTGTCTAACCGCTGGTTGTCCACAAGATTAATGAAAACCTGCGCAGTGCGGGTGTTGGGATCGTTGGTTTTTGCGTAGGTCACATACCCACGCAAGTTGCTTTGTACAACCGGATCATCCTTAATTGGAGCGTGTTCCCACGCCGCAGTCACAGGCGGATACGCACTGATTCCCCACTGCACGACAAACTTCGGATGCACGCGAAAGAAGCCTGTGTTGTCATAAAAATGGTGGCGCACAAGATTGTAAAACCGATCTGCGCCTAGCGGAGCCCACGCGCGCGTCACACTGATGACAAAGTCGCCCTTCGTCGTTGTGAATTTCACTTGATACGTGGCTGGCGCTTTAGCGATAAGGAGCGCCGGGCGGAGTAACGCTCGATCATACGGATTGGCCGCGGCCGGTTTGTGCGCAGGCGCGTTTCCTGCCGTCGATTTTGGTTGCGCCTGTGCCGCTTGCGCTCGCGCATCATTGCACGGAACTGCGGCAAAGAACAGCATCCCCGCAATCATCACCCATCCACATTTATGCATCGCTCTTCCCTCTCCAAGTTGGATTCATTTGGCTGTTTACAAATGGCGGCTCACACCTATTTTGCGGCATTCAGCTCGCGGCTGACGCGCTCGACCTCCGCCATAAGCCTAAGAGTATTCTCTCCGAGAATCTTCTTTACGTCATCCTCGGAATAGCCTTTTTCCAGCAAGGCGTTCGTGATTTGCGGAAGCTTGCTGGCGTCTTCCATCCCGAACGGCATGTTTGCGCCGTCAAAATCCGAGCCCAGGCCGACGTGATCGATGCCGGCGACCTTAACGGCGTGGTCGATGTGCTCGATGATTTTGGTCCACTCCACCCTGGGCAAATCGCCACGCAACACATACTCCCTGGTAATGCGGTCGCCTTCGATTAGCTGGCATCCTTCCCTGGTCCCGCATCGTCTCTGTATTTTCAGCGCAATCGCTTTCTCCCATTCCGGATGCGCTTTCTCCGCATTGCGAAACTCCTGGCTCACAAATCCGACGTGATAGTTGATTTGGATGACGCCGCCCTTCGCGGCCAGTCTCTTTATCATGTCGTCGGTCATGTTTCTTGGCGCATCGCAAATTGCACGGCAATCGGAATGCGAAGCAAAAACGGGCGCTTTGCTAACCTCCAGAACGTCCGCAAACGTTTTGTCACTGACGTGCGAGATATCCACAATCATTCCCAGCCGGTTCATCTCTCTCACGACTTCCTTACCAAACTCGGTCAGCCCGTTGTGCTCAGGCTTCGCCGTCGAAGAATCCGCCCACTCGCAGTTCCCGCTGTGCGTCAGCGTCATGTAACGCGCGCCAAGCGCAGCATAAGTGCGCAGCACGGCGAGGTCGCTGGCGATCATGTGTCCGCCCTCAACGCCGATAAGCGCGGCGATTTTGCCCTGCTTGTGAGCCTCGCGAACGCCCTCCGCCGTTGTAACCAACATTAAATCTTTCGCGTACTTGCGAGATTGTTCCCGCACCGCATCGATTTGGTCTAGCGCCCGTTTCACCGCCTCCGGCCCGGTAATTTTGCTGGGAATCCAAATGGAAAAGAAGATGGCCCCGAGGCCGCCTTCCTTCATCCGCGGGATATCAATTCCTCCCGTCGCGTTCCTCGCGCCCAGATCGAACCCGCCATCCAATAACCGCTGCGTGGTGTCGTCGTGAGTATCAATCACGATCGATGAGAAATGCAGCTGCTTCGCCCGCCCTGAAATATCGCCCGCCGCAGATGCCCTTGCCATCGTCTCCGCCAGTACAATTCCCGCCGCAAGACACATTCCCGCTCCGAGAAGAATCCTTGGCGACCTCTTTATCTTCATTTTGTTATTGCGCGGCCCGCATCTCGCGGCTCACGCGTTCAGTTTGCTCCATCACACGGAGCAAGTTGCCGCCCAGGATTTTCCGAATGTCGTCATCGCTATAGCCTTTTCCCATCAGGGCCTCGGTAATCCGCGGCAGATGCGTGCAATCTTCCATGCCTTCCGGCATGTTGGCGCCGTCAAAATCGGAACCCAAACCCACGTGATCCGCGCCGACGAGCTTCACGGCATGGTCGATGTGGTCAATAATTCTTTCCCAGCTCACGTGCGGCAGTTTACCTTCCGCGGTGGCTTTGTCCGCCATCTCCGTCATCTTTTTGTTCACGCACTCTTCATTGTCCCCGCACTGTTTTTTGAGCTGGTCCATCATGGCTACCACGCCGCCGGAAAACTTGTCCTGCGCGTCCTTGTAGGCTTGATCGATAAAACTTTTTTCGTAATTGATCTGAATGACGCCGCCCTTCGCGGCCAGCGCCTTAATCATGTCGTCGGACATGTCGCGAACGTGATTGCACAGCGCGCGGCAGGAAGAGTGTGATGCAATCAGCGGCGCCTTGCTGATTTCCAGCGCGTCGTAGAAAGTTTTGTCGGACACATGCGAAATGTCCACCATGATTCCCTGCCGGTTCATCTCCCGCACGATATCCTTGCCAAAATCCGTCAGCCCGTTGTGCTCCGGCTTGGCAGTCGAGGAGTCCGCCCATTCATCGTTGTAAAAGTGGGTGAGCGTCATGTAGCGCACTCCCAGGTCACCGAACATGCGCAGAACGCGAATGTCGTTTCCGATCATGTGCCCGCCCTCGACGCCGATCAGCGCCGCGATCTTTCCCTGCGCGTGCGCACGGCGAACTTCTTCTGCCGTGCGGCAAAAAACCATATCCTTCGAATACTTATTTACGTTTTCATGCACGGCATCAATCTGGTCCAGCGCCTTTTGCACCGCCGGCGGGCCCATGATTCTGCCGTCGATCCAAATCGAAAAGAAAATCGCATTCATCCCGCCTTCGCGCATGCGCGGAATATCGATGTGCCCGTCAGGATTGCGCTTGCCGATGTCGAAGCTCTTCGAGAAGAAACGCTGCGTCGTATCGTCGTGCGTATCCAGCACAATCGAAGAAAAATGCAGCTTGTGCGCGCGATCGGCGATGTCGTCGCCCGTCGCAGCTTGCATCACCAAAACACCTGCAACGAGCAAACAAGCCAAGAGCGAGACGCGGACCTGACGCATGCAATCCTCCAAGTGAATAGGTGCCGCGAGATTCTACCCTATTAGCCAGCCAACCAGCGCTTGTTTCCACGCTTGCCGGTTCATTTCGGCGAGAGATTCGGTCAAGGGAATGTCCTTCGGGCAAGCTTTCACGCAGTTTTGCGCGTTCGCGCAGTCCTGGATACCGCCGGGCTCCATCAGAGCCGCAATGCGCTCTTTCGCGTGCATCGCGCCCGTAGGATGCATATTGAAAAGCCGGACCTGGCTGATGATGGCCGCCCCGATGAATTTATTGTCGTCATTCACCTGCGGACAAACTTCCAGGCAGCTTCCGCAGGAAATGCAACGCGACAATGGATATGCTTTCTCCTGCGTCTCGGGAGACATCCGCGGCCCTTCGCCCAGATCGTATGTCCCATCGATCGGAATCCAGCCCCTGACGCGTTTCAGACTCTCAAACATAAACTGCCGGTCGACGGCCAGATCGCGAACCACTGGAAATTTTGAAAAGGGCTCAAGCCGAATGGGCTGGTCCAACTTGTCCACCAGCGCCGAACATGCCATGCGCGCCTTCCCGTTGATCAGCATCGCACAAGAGCCGCAAACCTCTTCGAGGCAGTTCGAATCGTAACTGATCGGCGTGGTCTTCTTGCCGTCGCGCGTGACCGGGTTTTCCGCGATATCCCGCAGGCAAATAATCACGTTCATCGCGGGACGCCACGGCAATGCAAACTCCTCCCAGTATGGCGAGCCCTGGGGACTGACCTGTCGCTTTACGCGGACGATTACCTCTTTAGCCTCAGGCATAAAATCCTCGGCAAATCTTACAAATGCTTTCCAGCCGCGGTGGCGCGCTATTTCGCCGCGTCATAGCGCCTCGCTCGCGGCGGAATCTGCGAGATATCCACCGGCTCGTAACTCAACTGGATTTCGCCATTCACCCATTTTGCGCGGGTAGTCTTCAACCAATTCGCGTCATCGCGCTCCGGGAAATCCGGTTTGTAGTGCGCCCCTCGCGATTCGTTGCGTTGCAGGGCACCTAGCGTGATAACGCGCGCAAGCACCAGCATGTTGCCCAGCTCCCGCGCGAAATTCAGCGTTTGGTTGGACCACCTGGTCCGGTCGCTCAAATTGATTCTGCCGTAGCGTTCTTGAAGTTCACGAATCTTCCCGTCCGCGGCCTGCAAATCTTTGTTAATCCGTGTCACCGTCACGTGTTCGGTCATCACTTCGCCGAGTTCGCGCCAAATCGTCATCGGATTTTCCGTGCCGTCCGGCGAAATCAGCGCTTGATTCTTCTCTTCCTGACGCTTGCGCTCGCTCTCATAGACGTTCGACGCAACCGCATCACAGCCGCTTGCTAGACTTCGCGCGTACTTTACCGCCGCGGGCCCCGCCAATCCTCCGCCAAAAATACACGAAACCAGCGAGTTCGCACCGAGCCGGTTCGCTCCGTGATACTGGTATTCGCATTCGCCAGCAGCGTAAATTCCCGGAACGTTGGTGGCCTGATCTTCAGCATTCACCCAAATTCCACCCATCGTGTAGTGCATCGCCGGAAATACTTTCATCGGCTCTTCGCGCGGGTCCACGCCCAAAAACTTCTCGTAGATTTCCAATATGCCTTCCAGCTTGCGATCCAGCACTTCCCGAGGAATATGCGTGACATCGAGATACACCGCCGCCTGTCCGCGAATGCCTAGCTTCTCCTGATAAACGATGCGGTGAATTGCGCGCGTCGCGATGTCGCGCGGCACGAGATTTCCGTACTTCGGATACCACTCCTCGAGAAAATAAAAGCGTTCTCCCTCCGGCATACTCTTCGCCGGGCGCGTATCCGACGGATTTTTTGGAACCCACACGCGGCCGCCCTCGCCACGCGCCGATTCGCTCATCAACCGCAGTTTGTCTTCGCCGGGAATCGCCGTCGGATGCACCTGAATGAACTCGCCGTTTGCGTAATCGACTCCCTGCTGAAACAGCGCTGACTGCGCCGAACCCGTGCACACAACCGAATTTGTCGACCGCCCAAAAATAGCGCCAATCCCGCCCGTGCAGAAAATCACCGCATCCGCCGGATACGTTTTTACCTCCATGGACCGCAAGTCCATGGCACAAATCCCACGGCAAACGCCGCTTTCGTCGATCACCGCCGACAAAAACGTCTGGCCCTCGTATTTCTTCACGCGGTCTTCGGCTTCGTGCCTGCGCACCTGCTCATCCAGCGCATAAAGCAACTGTTGCCCCGTCGTAGCGCCCGCAAAAGCAGTGCGGTGATACAGCGTGCCGCCGAACCGGCGATAATCCAGCAATCCCTCTGATGTGCGGTTGAACATCACTCCCATGCGATCCAGCAAATCGATAATCCCCGGCGCCGCTTCGCACATTCGTTTCACCAGCGGCTGGTTTGCCAGAAAATCCCCACCGTAAATCGTGTCGTCAAAATGCTTCCAGGTAGTGTCCCCTTCGCCCTTCTGGTTTTTCGCTGCGTTGATCCCGCCCTGCGCGCAAACCGAATGCGAGCGTTTCACCGGCACGATCGAAAACAAATCCACCGGAACGCCCGCTTCCGCGACGCGAATCGTCGCCATCAGGCCGGCCAGACCACCGCCCACGACAATGATTTTCGGCTGTCTCATTTCAAATAGAAGTCAAACGGGTGCCAGTTCAACCAAAAACTTAGAACGATCAAAACTCCTACCAAGCTAAACGCAAATCCCACCGCGGCTCCGAGCGCTCCCGCGGCTCGCTGCGCTCTCACTGTCGCTGCCAACCCCCACTTGCACAAAAAATTCCAAATCCCCACTCCGAGGTGAAACGAAGACGCCAGCACCCCGATGAACATAAACGCCAGCGCGTAAGGATTTTGCAACAGGCCCTCAACGTCCGCATAAGTGGATTTGCCGTGCGTTAGCCAGCGCTCCGTATACAAATGCCATCCGATATACGCAAACGCAATCAGCCCGGTGTAGCGCTGCGTGGTGTAAAGCCAATTCCCCACCCACGGGTACGTCGACACGTTTGACTTTCCCCGCAGCCAAATATAAATCCCGTACCCGCCGTGATAGAGGATCGGCAAAAAAATAAACAGCCACTCGATCACCAAGCGAAACGGAATCGTCTGCAGCTCCTGCGATTTCGCGTCGTACTGGGCTCGGCTCACCAACGCGTAACTGTTCGACCAGAAGTGTTCCGCCAGGAAGGCTCCAACGGGGATAATGCCGGTTAAAGAATGCAGCTTGCGAAGAAGATAATCGGTTTCAGGCTGGCTTGCCGTTGCGGACATGCCCTCTCCGCCGCATGAGATGCTGAAGAGCGCTTGAGTCTCGCGGCACTTTCAGTATAGGCAGTTGAAAACAGCGATGCAAGCCAGCCTGTTCTTCTCTCGGACACGCGCCTCTCGAAATTTCGTTGCGCCCTGCGCGCTTTCTCGCTTAAATGAGGAGACGACGGATGGTATCCGCCCGGCCCTCCCGCCTGGCAGACTGCGCGTGCCCAACGGATATCCCATGACCACGAGCCTCAGCCTCGCTTCAGAGCTGGAACGCATCGCCAATGCCATTGAATCGGACGCCACCGCCACGTCCCAAATCTCCCTGACCGGCATCGCGGAGCGCATCGCAAAAAACCTTGGCGTTAGGCCCGACGAAGTCGCCCTCATGGGAGTCTCCACCCGCTGGCGCCATCTGCACTTCCTGGTCCCGGAAACGCTCAAACAGGTCGGCTTTATCCCTCTTTCCAGCACGTCCTCCATCGCCGCGCGCACCGCGCGCGAAAGCCGGCCGGACATCATCAATAATTTTGCCAGCGTCCGCCACGCCACCGTCTTCGAGGGCGTAAAAATCAGCGGCGAAAGCTCCGAACTCATCCAGAAGTTGATCAGCGCTCCCATTCTTTCTGGCGACAAAGTCGTCGGCGTCATCCAGGTCAGCCGGAAAGGAGCAAACACCAGCGTCGCCGGGCCGGACTTCAGCGCCGATGATTTAGGCAAAGTCCTCGCGCTCTGCAAACCCCTCGGAAAGTTGCTCCAGCACATCGCCGGCGCTTCCTAAGCGCCTACTGAGCGCTTACAAAGATTCCTGTCACAATCCATTCATCTTTGCGCGGTCTCTCCGCAAGAAAGCCGCGAATTCGTTTGACACTGCAATACCTTCTTGTTATTTTTCCACAGCGGAAAATTTTCCGCTCTTACTCTACTCACGGAGGCGCCCCAACCCGGCACCATGGCGTTCGTCGCTAAGAAGATTTTCCTCACCAAAGGCGTCGGCAAACATCGCGAAAGACTTTCGAGCTTCGAGCTCGCCCTGCGCAATGCAGGCATCGCCGCGTGCAACATCGTGCGCGTCTCCTCGATTTTTCCGCCCAACTGTAAATTGATTTCCCGCAGCGAAGGCCTGAAGCATATCAAGCCCGGCCAGGTGGCTTTCACCGTCATCAGCGAAAACTCCACCAAGGAAGCGCACCGCCTCATTGCCGCCAGCATTGGCTTGGCGCTCCCCAGTGACAAACTCATGTATGGCTATCTCTCCGAGCATCACTCCTTCGGCGAAACCGAAGAAGTCGCCGGTGAATACGCCGAAGAGCTCGCCGCGGAAATGCTCGCCACTACTCTCAACGTGGAATTTGATCCCGATCTAAGCTTCGACGAGAAAAAAGAGGTTTACCGCATCTCCAACAAAATCGTCCGCACCATGAACGTCACGCAATCCGCCGTCGGCGACAAGCGCGGCCTCTGGACTACGGTCCTCGGCGCCGCCATCCTGATCGGCGAAGACGACTAGCTCCACTATCCCTTGATTTTCCCTATCTTTTCCTTTTCTCATCGTTTTAGCCAGTTCCCCAGAGATCTGCACGCGCGAGAAGTTATCCAGAGACCTGAGCGATAGGTATATGGCGTGCTAAGTCGTTCAACGTTTTATGGGGTCTGAGGAGACGGAAAGATGTGAGGAATAAAGCAAATCCTTCGCGTCCGAGAGGTTGAGATCGCTGGAAACCATTCGAAAATCGGATCGCCGCTCGTACTGCTCTTTGTTGATAGTCTTGAAGACCACCGCTCGCCCTGAGAAGTGAATGTTGATGAAAGCAGTCTTCCACTGTTGGGGGCCGACTTCTACTCGCCCAAGCTCCACGGTGCCATTGTCGACTCGTCCCAGCAGCCCATACCCGAACTCCACCCGATTTATAAGCTGCCCCGCAACCTTTGTCAGGCGCTTGTGCTCCGAATCAATCAGCATGGTTCCGGCAAGGCTATGTATTACGCGAGCTTCGTAGGTTGGCGGGACGTAGTTAGGATTGGGAGTAAATTTGACGCGCACAAGGTTTTCTTCGACTCCATCGTACTCGTAAACAAACGCTTGTGGCATGAAACTCATCAGCCTCTGAAGCTTCTGCTCGTCCTCGTCCTCGGCTTGCTTTAGTTTCAGCAATGGCCTTGGATCTTTTATCACCCGGTCGATCCGTGCGTCGTCCTGACGCTTCTGCTCAAGGCTAAGCGCCGTGCCATCGATGGCAATCAATCGGAAGAGTGGGCCGTCCTTGGTTTCGACTTGGACTTCGGTGAGGGTTTGCTTTCCCGCGCGTTTCTCGATCAGACAGATCCACTTCAGAAGTTGCTCACGGTCCGACAGTTCATTTGCGATGACCGCACCCATGAGCTCGCTCGCAGTCGGCATGGATCTTTGGTCTGGACTTTGGTCGGTAACAGAAACTCCCCCCGCTGAGGCGGGGCCAGAGATAAATTCTGGAAAGGGGGACTTGACTCGGACGGCATCGCGAGGACTTCCTCGCCCGCCAGTTTCCCTCGCCGCGTCTCCGGACAGCGCGTGGCTCGCCCTTACCAACAAGAAGCTGCTGGCGGCCAACACGGCCAGGAAAACGAATGTTCTGGTACCCTCCATAGCAAGACTGCCCGAATTTTCTGTACGACGATTCTTGATGGTCGATTGGCTTGCTGCCTTCTTAGCTGTTTTCAGCACAACTGATCCTGTCTACGCGAACATGACCTGGGTGGTTCCGTCCGGCGATTTGGCCGGGATTTCCGTTCATGACTCAAGCGAGTCTGAATCTGGTGACCCTGGCGAATTATTATTCAAGAGCAGACTAATCCGTCCAGAGCACAACGACTGTGCAAAAGAGCACACTAGATTTTGTGCTCATTGGGATTAACGGGCGAATCCCGGCCTACCACGCTTTACTTGTTAACAGACCCATTCGCAATAGAACTATTTGAAGAAAAATAAAAGGCATGAATATGTGGCGCAGAAATTGTCCAGTTTGTCGGAAACAGGTGGAAAGAAACTCCCCAGCGAAACAGTCTCTTGCTCATGCGGCAAGTACAACTGGAAGGGCTGCCGGGCTTGCCATGTAATTAGCTTCGGATAGTGCTTGCTCGGCCTCGTAAGCGGGGAATTGTATTTCCTGGTGCTATTTCCCGCGCTTGTAGTACCCAATGCGGTCCAGCACCGCGCCAACAACTAGCGGAAGCGCCACCGTCGCGTCATCAAACACTTCCGCGAACTTCCCGCCTTCTTCCGGCGGCACGAACTTCCCCCACGACACCGCTTCCGTGTACGTGCTGCCGCTCAGCCCGCCCCAATGCACCGGTTCCGGACAAATCCGTACGCCATAGTTGTAGCGCTTCAGCGGAATGTCCTTGTAGCCGCGCCGCGCCAGCAACTCGGCATACACGCCAAACTGTTGCGACCAGTTCCGCGGCACGCCTCCGCCCACCGTAAAAAGCCCCATGCGCTTCGTCGCCAGCATCGTGTCCGCAAATTTCTCGAAATCCTCAAACGGATCAAACCTCAGCAGCGGTTTCTTTTCTTGCAGGCGCGCGATCTTCTGCAATGCAAAATCGATCCCCAATTCCGAATCGCTGAACGCCGGCACAAACACCGGCACATTGTGCTCGTAAGCCGACTTCAGAATTCCCCGCCCCGCCCCTTGCTTGTGCAGGTTTTCCCCGATCTTGCGGTGAATCTTCCAACTGCAAGCCACTTCCTCCGCGTCCCAGTTCGAGAGGACGTCATCCATCACCTCTTCCACGTGATCCAGATTCACTTCCGGCTCGAGCGAATCGTAAACGCGGTTATACCCCGCCTCGAACAGCGTCTTGTCATCCATTTTGCTGGGGTCGTAGCGAAAATGTGAGTGCCCCGTCGCCTCCACCAGCCCATGCGCCATCAGCGCCCCGGTAGAAACAACCGCCTTCACCACGCCGCTCTCTATCAAATCGCAAATAATAAAACCCATCTTTGCTACGGTCAGTGCGCCGGAGAGCGTCATCACCACAAAACAGTCTTTATCGCGCGCCATCGTTTCCAGGACGTCGGCGGCGTCGCCAATTTGACGCCCGGTGAACGCCGTATTCCCCATCGCGCGAACCAATTCGTCGATGGTGCGGCATTTCGACAGGTCGATCGGGAACATCGGCCGCAACTTATCCTTCACCGGATCGTGCAGCACGCGTCCCGTGACCGTCTTTTCTTGCCGCTTTGCCATCTTTTCTCCTCAATCTCTACTTCGTTTTCGCTTCGAAACTTCACACCACGCCATAACCATCAAATTTAGTAACGATTGATATTACAAATGCGTCCCGAAGGAAAGAACAAAACGCAACAAAAAATGTTTCTACGAGCATGATAAACTAAATTTTATGACAAAGAAATTCACAATCGGCCTTGTGCAGATGCGCAGCACGCAGAATGCAGAAGAAAACCTCTCGCGAGCCATCGAGAAAATCCGCGAAGCCTCCGCGCGCGGCGCGCAAATCATCTGTATGGACGAACTTTTTCGCGGCGAATATTTTTGCCGCACCGAAGACCCGGATCTTTTCAATCTCGCCGAACCAATCCCTGGTCCCGCGACCGACACCCTCGCAAAAATCGCAAAAGAACGAAAAGTGGTCCTCGTCGCTTCTCTCTTCGAGCGCCGCGCCGCCGGCATTTACCACAACACGTGCGCCGTCCTCGACGCCGATGGCTCTCTCCTCGGCAAATACCGCAAAATGCACATCCCCGACGATCCCCTCTATTACGAAAAGTTCTATTTCACGCCAGGCGATCTTGGCTTCCCCAATTTCGATACCGCCTACGGACGCATCGGCGTTCAGATTTGCTGGGACCAGTGGTATCCGGAAGGTTCGCGCCTCACCGCGCTTCAAGGCGCGCAAGTCATTTTCTATCCCACAAGCATCGGCTGGCATCCGCTCGAAAAAGCCCAATTCGGCGCCGCCCAGCTCGACGCCTGGCGCACCATCCAGCGCTCTCACGCCATCGCCAACGGCGTTTACGTGGCCGTAGTCAATCGCGTCGGCTACGAGGGTAAACCAGAAAAAGGCGACGCCGGTCTCGAGTTCTGGGGAAACTCCTTCGTCGCCGATCCCTTCGGCCGCATCCTCTCCGAAGCCTCCAACGATAAAGAGGAAATTTTGGTCGTCGAGTGCGACCCCGCCCAAAGCGAAGAAACCCGCCGTAACTGGCCATTTCTGCGCGACCGCCGCATCGACGCCTATCAACCCATCCTCAACCGCTGGCTCGGCGAATAATCTTCACTTCTCCGTGCCCTCTGTGTCCTCTAAGCCCTCTGTGTTAAATTCTTTTCTTCAATGACAAACTCAACTCCGCACTCTCTCGGCTACAAAATGCCCGCCGAATGGGAAGAACACGAAGCCACCTGGCTAGGCTGGCCCCACGAACTAACCGACTGGCCCGGAAAATTTTCTCCAATTCCCTGGGCTTTCGCAGAAATCGTCCGCCACCTCTCCCAATCCGAGCGTGTCTATCTCCTTGTCGAAAATCGCGAAGCCGAATCCCGCGTCCGCACGATCTTGAAAAAATCCGGCGCCAATCTCAGCGCCGTGGATTTCTTCCGCATCCCGACCGATCGCGGCTGGATGCGCGACTCCGGCCCCATCTGCGTGAAGAACTCTTCCGGTGAAGTCGCCTACACCCACTGGCGTTTCAACGGCTGGGCCAAATACGACAATCATAAAAAAGACGCAGCTGTCGTTTCCGCCGCGAACAAAAAACTAAAACGCCGCGTCTGGCAACCGGAACACAAAGGCAGACGCGTAATCCTCGAAGGCGGCAGCATCGACGTCAACGGCCACGGCACGCTGCTCACCACCGAAGAATGCCTGCTCAGCAAAACGCAAGAACGCAATCCCGGATTCACGCGCGAAGACTACGCAGAAGTCTTCAAAAACTATTTCGGCGCAACAAATGTCCTCTGGCTGAAAAACGGCATCGCCGGCGACGACACCCACGGCCACGTCGACGATCTCGCCAGATTTGCAGATCCCACGACAGTAGTCACCGTCGCAGAAAACAATCCGAGCGATGCCAACTATTCTCCGCTCCAAGAAAATCTCGCTCTCTTGAAGCAGATGAAAGATCAAGATGGCCATCCGTTACATGTAGAAACTCTTCCCATGCCCGCGCCGGTTTTTTTCGACGGCCAGCGCCTCCCCGCCAGCTATGCGAATTTCTACGTCGCCAACAAAATCGTGCTCGTCCCAACGTTCAACGATGCAAACGACCGCGTCGCCCTCAACGCCCTTGCCAAACTTTTCCCCACTCGCGAAGTAGTCGGCCTCGCCTGCCGCGATTTAGTCCTCGGCCTCGGCACCATCCATTGCATGACGCAGCAGCAACCCATCTGATAGACTCCCAGACATCACGAGCCCAGATGCGAAACAAAAACTTCCTTGGAGGCTGAATGTCCGTCACACTTCTTAGCGCCGTGGTCGAGACCAAGGGTATAGCGCTCTACCTCCCCGCCGGATTCTGGGGCTGGATCATCATCGGCCTTATCGCCGGTTGGCTAGCGGGAAAAATCTCGCGCGGCCGCGGCTTCGGCTGCATCACCGACATTATTCTTGGCGTTGTCGGCTCGTTCATCGGCGGCTGGATTTTTATGCGCCTCGGCATCTTCGGCGGAGGCTTTCTCTATTCGTTGGCCGCCGCAACGGTTGGCGCCGTCCTTCTCGTGTTGATTGCGCATCTTTTTAGCGGCGGCGATCGCTAGCGGCGCGCTGCGCCCACCCTGTGCAAAACGAGACACTCGGCGCGCGCCACGAACGCAAATGCACGGCTATCATCCCAGTGTGATACGATTCTCATATACAACATGGAGATAACCTTTCTTTGAGTAAGTCTACGCAGTCCCTACTGGCAATCCCCCTCGGCGGTCTCGGCGAATTCGGAATGAACATGATGGTCCTTCGTCTCGGTGACGACATTATCGTCATCGACGCGGGCATGATGTTCCCTGAATCCGAACTCCTCGGGGTCGACCTCGTCATCCCCGACATCACCTACCTAAAACAAAATCGCCAGCACGTTCGCGCCATCGTCCTCACCCACGGCCACGAAGATCACATTGGCGCCCTGGCCTACATTCTTCGCGATCTAAATGTTCCGGTGTATGGCACCCGCTTCACGCTCGCCCTCGTCAAAAAACGCCTCGAAGAGGCCGGCCTGTTGCCCTCGACCACTCTCCGCGAAGTCACCCCCGGCCGCCTCGTCGAAATCGGCCCCTACGAAATCGAATTCATCCCCGTCACGCACAGCACCATCGACTGCGTCGCTCTTGCGGTGCGCACTCCGGTCGGCGTCATTATTCACACCGGCGACTTCAAGATCGACCAAACTCCCGTCGACGGCGCTCCCTTCGATCTCCACACTTTCGCACGCTACGGCGCCGAAGGCGTTCTAGCCCTTTTCAGCGACTCCACCAACGTCGAGCGCCCCGGGTTCACTCCCTCCGAGCGCGCCATCGTCCCGCGCATCGAAGAACTCTGCCGCTCCGCGCCGCGCCGCGTCATCCTTTCCTGTTTCGCCTCCTCGATTCACCGCATCCAGCAAGTCATCGACGTCGCCGGACGCGTCGGCCGCAAAGTCGCCTTCGTCGGCCGCAGCATGGTCGACAACGTCGAGATTGCGCACTCCATGGATTACTTGCGCATTCCCGACGGCATGGTCGTCCGCCCGCAAGACATTCGAAATTTCGATCCCAAACGAATCGTCATTCTCGCCAGCGGCAGCCAAGCCGAACCGATGTCTTCCCTTTCGCGCATCGCCGTCGACAATCACCGCTTCGTCACCGTCGACGAAAACGACAGCGTCATTCTTTCCGCGCGCATCATTCCCGGCAACGAAAAAGCCATTTTTCGCATGCTCGATCACATGTTCCGCCGCCGCGCCCTCGTCTATTACGATAATTCCGCCGGCACCATCCACGTTTCCGGCCACGCCAGCCAGGAAGAACAAAAACTCGTTCTGCAGCTCGTCAAGCCGAAGTACTTCATTCCCGTTCACGGCGAATACCGCCATCTTTTCCGCCACGCCGCTTTAGCCCATCAACTTGGCTGCGTGTCTGGCGAAATTCTCCTGCTGGAAAACGGCAAGTGCATCGAGTTCACTGCGGATGGTGTTCGCCGCCGCGATCCCGTTACCGCAGGCCGCGTGTGCGTCGATTCCGGGTCGCTCGAAGAAATCGAAGACGTAGTCATTCGCGACCGCAAGCATCTTTCCGAAGATGGCGTCGTCGTCCCCATCATCGCCATCGACAAACACACCGGCAAAATGGAGTCGCAACCCGAAATCGTCACCCGCGGCCTCTTCAGCGACAACGGCCAGGAACTGATCGCCGGCGCCCGCGAAGTGATCATGAAAACCGTCGAGCAATCCAACGCCGAAGAAAAATCCGATTGGGGCGTCATCAAAGAAAAAATCCGCGTCGACCTGAAACGCTACATCAACAAGCAAACCTCCAAGCGCCCGCTGATCCTGCCGGTAATCCTCGAAATCTGAAGCTGGTGAGTGGGGCTCGTGAATCGATGTGCTCGTGATTGGGACTCCTCGCAGTCGTGCTCTAGCGAAGGCGGTGCGGAAGCTCGTGCGTCAGCTTGGGCGCGAAATCAACTACACGGTTCTGGCGGTGAAGGAGTTCAAGTCCCGACGCAATCGGAAGGACGCCTTTCTGGCGAACCTCTGGCGCGGGAAACGTGTTTCCCTGATTGGACCAGATAAAAAGGCGTGCCGCGAGGCGCACCCGAATTCAGATCAACTTCAAGACTTCGTACTGGGCTTCTCAGCCTTGCTATCAGCGGGATTGGCAGTATTTGGCGATGGAGCGGAAGGCCGCGTGCCGATGGAAACTTCCATAGCGGTGTTTTTCGGGAACACGAGGTCGCGTCCGCGAGCGATGAAGTGCGAATAGACGGACATGCTTGCGCCATAGGCGCCCATGGCCATGCCCAGCGGTTGCGAGTGAACGAAAACGCCCATGGCGAGGCCCACGAGTTTGAATCCGCCGACGCCGCCCGCTGCACGGCTGCCAGCAGTGCCGCCAGCACTACCGGCAGGGGCGTCCTCGTCTGTATGAGCGGAAGCGAGAGCCAGCAGCACGGAGACTCCTGTTGCCAGATAACGGGTCTTCGGAGTGTTGGCCTCCGCGCCGCCTTCGGCATCGAGCTTTACCTCGTCGCCCTTCCCTGCCTGGACGCCGGCCAGCGTAGCTTCAACCTTTTGTTCGAGGCCGTCCGGCAAGAGAAGTTGGTGGAAGACCATGCGGAGCTGGCCATTGCGGCTGAGGCGCCGCGCCGCACGAACTTGAACGACGGAGCCCTTCAGCCGGCTGCCCTGCGGAAGAACGAGGCGGTCTCCGTCAAAGAGCGGCTGCGAGAGCACGGCTTCCACTTCGTCTCCCTGATGCGCCGTCGCGGAGCTGAGAGCCGTCATCAGGCGCACGTGCACGGAACTGCCGGAGGGTGAAGGCGTGTTGAGCGCAGACGCAATTTCGGGCGTGAGCGGCTCGGCGCCAAAATCGAGCGGCTGCTCGAGCTCGGCGAAATAGACCGTGCCGGCTTCAACATATTGAGGATGGACAGGAAGTTGGGCCACGGCGTAGCGCTCGATCTTGTGCATCTTGCCCGGCTCATGGACCTGCTTCATGGCATCGTCCCACTGGCGCTTGGCTTCTTCCTTGGACTGCTCCGCTTTTTCCGAGGCGGCGTCTTTTACGGTTTTCTTTTTCTCGCCGCCAGGGCTGGTAACAAATTGGATCACTTGGCCAGAGCCGGGCGTGACGGTGGTGTGAATCGGGATGTGGCGGCCGTCGGGCATTTGGAGATCGTTGAATTCGATTTGTACTTTGCGCGCAGGAGAGAAATCAGCGTTCAATGCCTCAAGAGTGCGTTTTCCATCGGAAACGCCTTCGAGTTGAATAATCTGGCCTGTTACCTGGGTTCCAACGGGCACAACGAGTTTGTCAAAAGCGTAGATGGGTTCGGCGACGCGGCCGCGAACGGGCTGGCCGACTTTCTGGATTTTGAGTTCCTTGTCGAGAACAACTTGAACAGCGGTGCCTTTCGGAACGGTGAGCGCGATGGTCTCTATGCTTGAAGGACTAGCGGTGGTGGGGACCGCCACTTTGGAAGCCTCGCTTGTGGAGCTAACCTCCTGGGCTGGAGAGGGAGCAGAAAGCAGAAGAGAGAGTGTGACAAACAACCCCGTAAGCGGGAACTTCGTGAACTTTAGATTCATATGAGACTCTCCGCGCGGGCCTTGGTGCTTCCTCGACATATGCGTGCACAGATGCCGCGACCGATGTGCAAGATGTACGGACAAATGTGGCAAGTACAGCCAGATCCTTCTCGTGTGCGTTGCGGCTCTCGCTGGGTGCGACTGGGATTTTAGCAGGTCCGGGCGGAGTTTGCAGTCGGGAGTTTCAAGACAAGCCGTGGGTAACGCGGGTGAGGAATGACGGCGACGGGACGACGCGGCTTGAGCGGTAGGTAAGGGTGTGACAAGATTCGTAGGTTGGATGAGATTGGAGAGCGGAATGGCTGGCAAAGTGGTTTTGGTGGCGGGAGGGACTGGCGGCTTGGGACGCGCGGTGAGTTTGGCGTTTGTGGAAGCTGGGGCTCGCGTGATTGTCACGTTTCGGCGACCCGGAGACTTGGATGAGTTGAAGAAGGCGGCCAGCGCAAAACTGGTGGCGGCGGACGGCGCGTCGCTTGAGGGATTTGCGGTGGACGCAACGGACGAGGCGGCGGTGGCCAAGTTGATTGACGGAATTGTCGAGCGCCACGGGCGGATGGATTGTTTGGTGAACGCCGTCGGAGGTTATGCGGGCGGAATTAAATTGTGGGAGATGGAGACGAAAGTTTTTGAACAGCAGCTCGCGGTGAATTTGCGCGCGGGATTTGTGCTAACACGGGCGGCGGCGCGCGTAATGGTGAAGCAAGGAAGCGGCGCGATTGTGAACGTGGCATCAAAAGCGGCGGTGGATCATGCGGCGGGAGCATCGGCGTATGCCGCGTCGAAGGCTGCTGCTGTTGCGATGATCGATTGCCTGGCGGCGGACTTGCAAGGCACGGGCGTGCGCGCCAACTCGATCCTGCCGAGCATCATAGATACGCCAGCGAACCGCAAGGCGATGCCGAAGGCGAAGTTTGCGGCGTGGCCCAAGCCGGAGGAGATTGCTCGCGTGATTCTGTTTTTGTGCAGCGACGAGGCGAAACTGATTCAAGGCGCGAGCGTTCCGGTGTACGGCGACACATAAGCCTGTAGGGGCGGGGCTCGCCCCGCCCTTTTGAGCAGCGCCGCGAACGCCGCGACGTGCATCCAATCGTCGCTCCGCAGGAGGAAACCAAAATGTCGATACGACCAGTAAAGCGACTTGTAGCCGCCAAGCCAACAGTGGAAGGCGCAGGAGTACATCTGCGGCGCGCATTTGGGTTTGGCAATACGACGGACTTCGATCCATTTCTGTTGCTTGATGATTTCCGAAATGACGTCCCCGAGGATTACCTGGCTGGCTTCCCGTGGCACCCGCACCGCGGCATTGAGACGATTACCTATGTCCTGGCCGGAACCGTGGAGCACGGAGACAGCATGGGGAATCACGGAGAAATTGCATCGGGTGATGTCCAGTGGATGACCGCGGGAAGCGGGATTATTCACCAGGAGATGCCCAAGGGCGATCACGCGGGACGGATGCACGGATTTCAGTTGTGGGCAAATTTACCAGCGTCGCTGAAGATGACGTCGCCGCGATATCAGGAAGTGAAGTCGGGCGAAATTCCCGAAATAAAGGACGACGACGGGACGCACGTGCGCGTGGTATGCGGAACTTTTTGGGGCAAGAGCGGGCCGGTAGATGGAATTGCGGCGGAGCCGATATATCTGGATGTGTCCGTGCCGCCGGGGCGAAGGAAAACGCTACCGGTAGGGACCACGCGGCACGCGTTTGCGTATGTGTTTGCAGGCTCGGGGAAATTTTGCAACGCGTCGGAGCCGTTGGCGGTGCCGACGGAAGCCGTGGGCTGGCTGGACACGACGCCTCCAGTGGCGGCGGATAACCGTTCGCTGGTGCTGTTCGACCGAGGGGATGAAGTGGCTGTGCAAGCAGGAGACGAGGGGATACGTTTTCTGTTGGTCTCGGGGAAACCGCTCGAGGAACCCGTTGCGTGGTACGGGCCGATCGTGATGAATACGCAGGAGCAACTGCAGCAGGCGTTTAAGGATTTGGAGAAAGGGACGTTCTTGAAGAAGGCGAGATAGAGGAAATTGAGGATGGACAGGAGGTAGAGGAGAAGCGGAGGATTGGAGGGAACAGAAGAGAGGTGATAAAGATGCGACGATGGCTGGGAATCGTAGCGTTGACCACGGCCGGAAGCCTGGCGTTGGCGGGATGCTCGGGCGATTCGGCAGAACGCGAAAGAGAGATTCGAGAGCAAGCGGCGAAAGCGGCGGCGGAAGCCAAGCCCAAGATTGAAGAAGCGGGGCGGGCCGTGAAGGCGGCGGTGGACGGCGCGAAAGAAGGCTGGGAAAACGGCGACCAGAAAAAGGTTGATCTGAATGCAGCGACGGTGGACGAATTGACGGAATTGCCGGGGATCGGGAAGCGCGAAGCGCGGCGGATTATCGCGGGACGGCCATACAAGGACAAGCATGATCTTGTAAGCAAGAAAATTTTGAGCGCGGCGGCATACGAAAAGTTGAAGGATGAGGTAGCCGCAAAGTAGGCTCACGCCAAAAGCGCTTTTGTCGGGGAGCTTATCCCACATTTCCAAGATGAAAACCTTTCAATAGTCCTTCTAGCGTAATTCTCTAGCAGCATTTATGAGGTCCCATTCCAGCTCACGGGAGCCCGGGGTGGAGAGTTGCCGGGAGCTTGTCCCGGCCGTCGTAAGAACGCACATACAACTTCGCCATGCATGAAGAGCATCCGGAAAAAAGTAACACGTGATGATTCACCACTTCTCCAAGCTGACCGCGTCTGTTTTCATCCGTTGGCCTACATGCGTTCACTGACGCTGATCATGATCTTCCCTTCGACTATCTTCACGGGGTAGGTCGCGACGCCATAATCCTTCACATGCAACGTGCATCCCGTGGTGATGTCGTAACGCCACCCGTGCCCGCGGCAGGTGACTAGCTTCCCCTCCAGTTGGCTTGTTCCCAGTGATAAGCCCTGATGGAGGCAGGAATCCTCCATGGCGTGGATCGTTCCGTCCACGTTGAAGAGCGCCACGTCCTTGCCCCCCACCGTGACAGTCGTGCCCTTGCCGGGAGGGAGTTCCTCCAGGCGCATCACCTCAACAAAATCCGCCATGCATCATGCTCCGGCTCCGGCTTTCCGTTTCGCCGAATCGCGTTCCAGTTCTTCGGCAAGAATGGGTACCCCCTTGGCGCAGGCTTGAACGCCCATCGCAACGCAGAGTTTCAACACTTCCATGATTTCCTCAATCGTCGCGCCTAGCTTCAGAGCGGCTTTGATATGACGCCGCGTCCCGGGCGCGTACATGTGCGTGTAGGAGGCGTCGAACGCGATGCTCAATAATTCCGCCAGCTTTGGGGGGATCAGCGCACCCGTATAAACCGGCAAACCTGCGGTGATGACCTGCTCGGTCCACAACGGGTCCAGGTTGAAAAACGGATCCCAAGCTGTATTCCACTGGCCGATCTCTCGCGCCTTGTCGCACACTGGAGTCAGCTCCTTGTTGTTCGAGCGTGGCTCCACTCCGGCAGCCTTGGCCTCTTCCAGCAGAATTGGAGCGCCGAGGCTGCAGCTATGAAGGCCAAGCAGGGACGCCATCTTTAGCACCGTCAGAATCTCGTCGCGCGTCGCACCCGCATCCAGCGCGCCGCGGATGTGTCGCCGCGTGCCTGCTTCATCTAGGTTCGTACAGGCGCAGTTCAGCGCGAGGGAGATCAGCTCCACTTCCTTGCGCGGCAGAACCCCGCTCGTCCACGGGTTCGTGCTTACCCGCAACAGCGTTTCCACTCCTTTGGGATCCCATTCCTTGAATTTGTCTAGTGATGGGCCCCAAGGATTCGGGTGCGACACATCCTTAGAGGCTTTCGCCGCTCCGCTCTTTGTAGCCATTTTTTCTTCTTCTTTCCATGCTTCAATCCGGTTCCGGGTCTGGCATCGCCATCGGATCGGGCTGAAACACTGCAAAAATATTTCGTTCTGGATCTTCGACCACTGCGTACCAGCCTGTCTTCGGAACCGCCGTCTTCGCGCGCAACACGCTACCGCCGAGCCGCTGCACTCGTTCTACGGCGCCGTCGAGAGATTCCACCCAAACGTAGTGCACCCAACTGCGCGGCCCCGGAATGGGGCGGTAGGTGAGCCCGCCGCGGATCGCTCCATCTCCGGGCGGCGCAGTTTGGATGTGAAAGTAGTCCACGCCCGCAGCTTTCTCGATCTTCCATCCAAACAGTTCGCGGTAGAAATCGGCCAGCTTGGCGGGTTCCTCCGCGAATATCTCAAAGTGTGTGACGGGCGCTGTCATGGACTCTTTGTTCTACAGGAGGGATTCATCGTCGAAAATGTCACGGCAAATCACGCGCCAGGTACTGCCCCTCTCGGAAGTACCTGGTTGGCGCGGGTTTCTGACGATTGCACGCCTACTTCGAGGCGGCTGCGGCAGCTGCCGGCGGCGTCATGCAATAGGCCATGGGGTGGGAATCGGAGGCGGCCGCCGCGACGGCCTTCTTTCCGGTGGTCTCCCACGTCAGGAAGCCAGGTTCGCCTTCCTTGCGGTTCGGTGGTAGACCAAGCGCGGTGAGCGTTTCCTCGATGCTGTTGTACCAGACGCCGATCTTCATGATCTTGCGCGCCTCCTCCGCCGTGGCGATCTTGCGGCCGAAGCCCTCTGAGAGGCGAACCATCTGCTCGACCTGCTTAACCGTGGAGAACCGCTCCCCTTTGACCCGCCAGAGATTGTCCTCGTTGCCGACGCGCGGATGGAGCCCGAGCATGATCGCCATCCCGCACATGGGAATGACTCCCCGCATGGTGTTCTCGAAGTGAACCACGGAGCCTTGCGGCGAGCGGCGCACGTATTCCATCCAGTCGAAGGGATTACGGCCACACGCGCCTCCGCCAATAGCCGTGAGGTTGTGATTAAGCGGTCCCATGTAGAGGCCCTTACGGATCAGGCGCTCGACGATCTCGAGCTGGTGGACATAACCCAGCATGAAGTAGGGCTGGATGCCGTTCTTGCGGAGACGCTTCAGGTGCTCAATGTAAAAGGCGGGACCTGCTTCCGCAAATAGGCCTGCCCAAGCTGCCTGCAATTTCGGGTTATTCTCGAGAGCGGTTCCCGCTATGTCGTCTTCACTCCACATCTGCATGAGATCCATCATGCCTGAGCCGATGGCGATGGTAACCTGTTCAGGTTTGGGATTCAGCTCCGTCAACATGTGGCGAGTGTCGTAGTCAAGCCACTTGGCTTGCGCCTCGGCCGTCTTCGGCGCGAACGAAATGGACCCACCGACCGAGAGAATCATCTTCGGTACAGCTTGCTTGAGCAGCCCGATGAAGTAACCGAACTCATCAAAGTCCTTCGAGCCTTTGCCGGTCTTCGGGTCGCGCACGTGGATGTGGAGCATGGTCGCCCCGGCGTTGTAGCAGTCCTTCGCCGCCTGGACTTGCTCGTCCCAGGTAACGGGGATATCGCTAGCGTCAGAAGGTATCCATTGCGGCCCGTACGGCGCGGCGTTAATGATCAGCGGCTGCATGTTCTCCGGGTACAGCGAGTCGTCCGTGTAATACATGGTTCTCCTCCTAGACGTGAACAAATCGAGGAACACTGTCGGGCGCTTGCCAGACGTGTGGGGATACTTAGCTGGTCGCTTCGCTTGGCGGAACTGTCAAATGTAACAGTGGCCCTTCAGCGGCGACCATCGGCGGGCAAATCACGATAGCTGCCCGGTAACAGGAGGCTTCCTACTCGCTATTGTTGTAATGCTCCACGTAGCCCTTAGCCAGACGCCGAGCATCTTCCCAGAAGATATTCGCTTGTGGTGATCGAGGATGGCTGGGATCTCGAATGGACGAATTGGAGCATTCTGAAACCGTACCTGCCGAGAGGACAAACACTGCAAGTCTCAGCGGACGATCAGAAAAAAGTGGTCGTCGAGGTGCCGGCACAAGATGTGCTGGTCTTGAGCTTAGTGTTACTGCTCGCGGAGAGCGAGGACTGGGTCGACGCGGGTGGCGCGGAGAGCGGGAACGTAGCTGGCCGCGAACGCCACGGCGAGAAGAATGGCAGAGACGGCGCCCAACGTCACAAAGTCGGTGGACTTGACGCCATAGAGCATCGAGCCCAAACCGCGGAACAGTAGAAACGAGAGGACGATTCCAATCACCGTGCCGATGAGCGACATGCTCATTCCCTGCTTCAGGATCATGCCAAGGACATTAGAACGCTGGGCTCCGAGCGCGGTGCGAATGCCGATTTCCTGCGTGCGCTGGCTGACGGAATACGA
>Ga0210405_10000327_pt1 | contig 66024 bp, 54 predicted proteins | sample IncBWH11MmetaG_FD_155492 | JGI IMG/M metagenome (GOLD analysis project Ga0210405, IMG submission 155492) | Forest soil microbial communities from Barre Woods Harvard Forest LTER site, Petersham, Massachusetts, United States - Inc-BW-H-11-M | ecosystem: Environmental > Terrestrial > Soil >...
AATTCTTGTAGCCATGCTTTTCCCCGTGCGCCAACGCCGTGTCCCACGATTCTTGCGCGGCCATGAACAATTCCGTCTGCACGTGCTCCGGCTTGATCCCCCGCATCGCCTCGCGGTGCATGCGGATTACGTCCAGCATCGGCTCGCGGTTCTCGGCGTAGCCTGGGAACGGCCCCATGCGCTCTGCAATCCTTGCGGACTGCGCGTACGCTTCGCCGCACATCAGCGCGGTGATCGCGCCGCCCATGTCGCGCCCTTCGTCGGAGTCGTATGGCAGCGCCATGGACATCAGCAGCGCCCCGAGATTCGCGTAGCCCAGCCCCAGCGGCCGGAACTCGTGCGAGTTCTTGCCGATTTTGTCGGTTGGATAACTAGCGTTGTCCACCAGGATTTCCTGCGCCGTGATGGTCACATCCACGGCATGCTTGAATGCCGCGACGTCGAATTGACCGCTGGCGTTGACAAATTTCATCAGGTTCAACGAAGCCAGATTGCAAGCCGTATCATCCAGGAACATATATTCCGAGCACGGGTTGCTTGCATTGATGCGTGCGGTGTTCTTGCAAGTGTGCCAGCGATTCACGGTCGTGTCGTACTGCATCCCGGGATCGCCGCAGTGCCACGCCGAATCCGAAATCTTCATCATCAATTCGCGCGCCCGCAGCTTTTCGTTCGGCTGCCCGCCGAGCACGTTTTTCGTCCACCAATCCTTGTCCTCCACCACCGCGTGCATGAAGTCGTCCGTCACGCGCACCGAGTGGTTCGCGTTCTGGAAGAAGATCGAAGCGTACGCGTCGCCGTCAATCGAGCTGTCGTAGCCTTGTTCGATCAGCACGTGCGCCTTGCGCTCTTCCTTCATCTTGCATTCGATGAACTCGACGATATCCGGGTGGTCGATATTGAGAATCACCATCTTCGCCGCGCGCCGCGTCTTGCCGCCGCTTTTGATTACACCCGCGAAGGCATCGAAGCCCTTCATGAAGCTCACCGGACCAGACGCAATCCCTCCGCCGCTCAGCGTTTCCCGGCTTCCGCGCAGCGTCGAAAAATTCGTTCCCGTCCCCGAGCCCCACTTGAAAAGCATTCCCTCGGTCCGCGTCAGCCCCATGATCGATTCCATGTCGTCGCTGACCGAATTGATGAAGCACGCCGAGCACTGCGGCTTCGGCTGCACTCCCACGTTGAACCACACCGGCGAATTGAAGGCCATCTTCTGCTCGACCAGCAGGTGCGTCAGTTCGTCGCGGAACGCGTCGCGCGATGCCGCTTCCGCAAAATATCCGCCCTCTTCGCCCCACCGCACAATGGTATTCACTACGCGCCCGATCAGTTGCCGCACCGATCCTTCGCGCTGCGCGCTCCCGGGCTTCCCGTGAAAATACTTGCTGGTGACGATGTTCGTCGCCGTCTGCGACCAGCTCTTTGGCACCTCCACGTCTTCCTGCCGGAAGATCGTCACACCCTTCTCGTTCCCAATCAGCGCCGTGCGCTTCTCCCATTCGACCGCGTCGAACGGAGACTTCCTCCCATCGGTAAAGTACCGCCCGAAAGTCAGACCTTTTCCAGTGCCACCGGTTGCCTTCTCGGCAGCCGTGTCTGTGGCAAGGGATTTTCCGCTCAATGCGTGTTTCACCGTAGCCATCCGCCCCTCCGCGCTCTTGGGTCCCCACTCGCGCGGGGGAACCCTCTTATTTTACTCCTCTGCGTCCCGCAGAGGTGCCGCGCTTCCCTTCAGGGTCTGGGCTGAAGTTGACGCAACTTGCGATTCGTTCGGTTCGTGAAAGCGGGCAGCGAAAAAAAAGCCGGCTGTCGTGCAGCCGCTCTGAGGTTCCAGCACAAAACGCCAATGCCCCGCCGATGGCTGGTGGTTCGCACTCAGCCTAACCAGCAGGCGCCCCGCCTCAAATACGGGCGCGGGGCAGGTGCTTCGCGCTCGATTTTTTCGCTTAGAGCCCGGGCCGTTTCGTGAGCCCCCACGGACCTTGATTCATCCCCGACTCGGTCCGTCCGGCGCTTCCACGTCCCCCGAATCTGGATTCGCAGTATCAACGGTAGAAAATTTTCTGTCAAGGGAAAAACGCAAAATGTGGGCGACGTTTTCGTACCGCGTCTATTTGTAGTGGTCCTTATTCTTCTCAACCGCTTTGGCTTCAACGCTTTTCGCCCTCTTGCCTCTCACGCTACACTCTTTGCATCCAATTCAATATGAAACGCTCTCGCGCCACCCTCGCCTTCCTTTTTCTTCTTCCTTTTCCCCTTTTTGCTCAAACGACTTCGCCAGCCTCCGCGCCTGCCGCCGCTCCCGCCTTCCCGCCGCCCGCTCACGGGGAAAAACTGCGTATCACCGGAATTTCCCACGCCGGAAAAATCAGCGAGACTCTTTACCGCGGCGCGCAACCCCAGGAAGTGGGCTTGTCGGAACTGAAATTATTAGGCATCACCACCATCGTCGATCTGCGGAGCGAAGACCACGAAAAAGTCGAATGGGAGCGCAAGCACACCGAATCCCTCGGCATGCGTTTTGTCCATATCCCCGTCGCTGGCTGGTCTCCCCCGACCGACGAACAGGTCGTGCAATTTCTCTCTCTTCTCCGCGACAATCCGGGGCAAAAAATTTTCATGCACTGCCACTTCGGCGAGGATCGCACCGGCGTTTTCGCCGCCATCTATCGCATTGCCTTTGAGAAATGGTCTGCGGATCAAGCCATCAAGGAAATGTATTTCTTCGGCTTCAACGGGGTATGGCACCCCTCGATGAAAACATTTGTCCGCGATTTTCCCGCGCGCTTAAACGCTGCTCCCACCCTCGCGCCCCTTCGCGCTCCCCCTCCTCAACCCGCGCCCGCCAAACTGACCATTCCTTCACAACCGGAGCACTCGGCTCCTTGATGAACTGTGCTCTCTCATAGGAATTACCCGCCACCGTAAGGCATACCGCCTATTCTTCTGGCTAAATGCTGAAAACGAAGAACTTAGGACCCTTCTCGCCTAGTACCTTCGTACCCTTCCAAACAGGACGCTTGCTTCATTTAATAGAACATTCCATTCCCCCATCATTGGTGCCACAGCGGAATCAGCAACTGAGGGAGACCTTTCGTGCAAGTCGGACGCTACGAAATTCTCGAAATCATCGGCACTGGCGCCCATGGCCGTGTGGCGCGCGCCCACGATCCCATGATCGGCCGCCTGGTGGCTATCAAGCTGTTGCCCAAGGAATTGGCCAAAGGCGATGCGCGCCAACGCTTCCTTCAGGAAGCGCGCGTCGTCGGCCAGCTTTCCCATCCTTCCATTATCACGCTCCACGACATGGGTATTGACGAAGCCACGCAGACGCCCTACCTAGTCATGGAGTTTCTGGACGGTCAGCCGCTCGACCGGATTCTGGAAAAGGGCAGCGTGCCCTTTCCCAAGGCTTGCGCCTGGGTCGGGGAAGTGGCTTGCGCCCTCGGTGCCGCGCACCGCAAGGGAGTTATTCACGGCGACGTCAAGCCCGCCAACATGCTCATCACCGATGACGGCCGCGTGAAATTGATGGACTTCGGCATGGCCCGGCTCGCGAGCCGGGACACCGGCGCGACTCCGCTGCTCGGCACGCCCGCGTACTGGTGCCCTGAGCAAATCATGGGCAAGCCCCAGGACGCGCGCTCAGATCTTTTTTCGCTCGGCGTGGTTCTGTACGAGATGGTTACGGGCAAGCGTCCGTTTGACGCCGATTCGCTCCAGGGCATTTGCAGCCGTGTTCTCTCTTCGACGCCGCTGCCGCCCTCGCACGCCAATCCGTCGGTATCGTCAGGATTTGACGCCATCGTCGCGCGCTGCATCGCGAAGGATCCTGCGGCCCGTTATGCGCCGGCCGAGGCCCTCGCGGAGGAACTCTTTCCGCTCGCGCGCCGCCGGGCAACTCCCGATTCCGTGTCTCATACCAATGGCAACAATGGCAACGGCGTGCGCGACCGCGCCGCGCGCCTCCTGCGCTCTGCCTGATGATTACCCTATCCAAAGGCCGGTACGAAGCTCTTGAGCACCTGGGCTCGGGCGCCACCAGCCGTGTCGAGAAGGCCCGCGACAACGTCATCGGCCGCACCGTGGCCCTCAAGACGTTTGTGAACGGCTTCGGAGAAGGCCTGGAGCAGCAATTCTTGCGCGAGGCCCAGCTCATCGGCCAACTCTCTAACCCTTCGATCGTGCAACTCTACGACGTGGGCATCGACGAGCAGGGCACTCCCTTCCTGGTGATGGAATACATTGCCGGCAATACCCTTGAGCAGCATCTTGGTCCTTCCCGAGTGCCCGCTCCGCGCGCTTGCGCCTGGGCCGCCGATTTAGCCGTGGCCCTGGCGGTCGCTCACCGCGCCGGAATTCTTCACGGTGACGTCAAGCCGGGAAATATTTTTGTCACTCCAGAAAACAAGGTAAAACTCGGCGATTTCGGCATCGCGCGCTACGCCTCGCAGGTTTCCGGTTCCGGCCTCCTCATGGGGACGCCAGCATACCTGGCTCCGGAACAAATTCAGGGCCAGCCGCAGGATGCACGCTCCGATCAGTTCGCTCTTGGAATTGTTCTTTATCAAATGCTGACCGGCGCGCGCCCCTTCGACGGCAGTTCCCTCGGGGCCGTTTGCGCCCAGATCCTGAATGCCGATCCCGAGCCGCCCTCGCGGCGCAATTCGGCGGTGCCGAAAGCGCTCGACTCCATCGTGGCTCGCTGCCTGGCCAAAAATCCCGCGGACCGCTTTGCTTCCTGCGATGAGATGGCCTCGGCCCTCTATCCACTCGCGCGCGCCCGGACGCAACTGGGCGCGCCGCAAGTGAAGAAAAGATCCTGGTGGTCCAAGCCATCGGGACAGAAAGACGTCTGGCTGGTCGCCGCTGCTTGTCTCCTGCTCGCCTCCGGTGTTCCGGCGATTCGCTCCGTCCGCGCGCGGCTGACTGTTCCCCCGCCTCCCGCGAGTCTTCGATTTACCTCGGCGATGCCTCCGGAAGCCTTCCCGTACACCTCGCAAACAGCGACCGCCGCTCCCCTGCCCGACGCGGCTGATGCCTCCTCGCTGGAAGCCGTGCAGAAAGTTACTCCCAAGCGCACGAATCGCTCCGCAAAACATGCCGCTGCCGCCGCAAAGCAATCCAAGAGCTTGCAGAACTCTCACTCGGAAACTTTTTTCTCCGCCCTTCCGTCTTTGCCGCTCGTCAGCACGCCCGCGGCACAAGCTGCTCCCGGTTCCGGCCTGCAGATCGAAATTACTTCAGCGGTCAACGAAGGCACGTTGACCGTGTTTGCGGATCGCGAATTACTCTTCTCCGCAGACCTGGCAACGCAGAAGCAGGGCCGGCCCATGCATTTCGAGCACGCCCTTCCCCCGGGACCGCATCAATTCCGTGTGGCGCTTTACAGGGCGGATCGCAGCTTGCAGTTGGAAAAAGAAGGCTTCGCGGAGACTCGCGGCGACGGCGCAGACACTTTGGCCGTCCACGTCACCCGCCGCGCCAAGTTGCTCATCCGCCGCGAACTCGCCCTTGAGGTCACCTGGCCCGGTGCGTTGGCGCCCGTCGCCGAGCACGCCTCCGGAACCACCGGAGCCATAAAATCCGCAGCTCTGGTCAACTAGCCCGCACCTATGTTCGTTTGAAAATCAGGCAGAGAAGTGCATCAATCGCGCTACTCGTAGCGGAGCGCTTCCACCGGATCGAGTTTCGCCGCCTTCATCGCCGGCCACACGCCAAAAATCAATCCGATACTCACGCTGACCGCCACCCCCGTCGCTGCCGCCCACGCGGGAACCGAACCGGGCCACTGCAGCGTCACGCGGATCAGCAACACCAGGGCGTTTACCAAAAGCAGAGCGATGACGCCTCCGGTTCCGGTCAGCGTCATCGCTTCCAGCAGGAACTGCCAGGTAATGTCTCCGCTTTTGGCGCCAATGGCTTTGCGGACTCCAATTTCGCGAGTGCGCTCCGTCACGCTCACCAGCATGATGTTCATCACGCCGATACCGCCCACCAGCAGGCCGATGGAACTGAGCACCACCGTCGCCAGCGCCACTTTTCCAACGATGTTATGAAATTCCTCGACTTCCTGCTCCGCGGTGGCGATCGAAAAATTGTCCTTCCCTCCAAACGGCACGTTCCGCCGCCGCTCCAGCACTTCGCGGATCTGGTCCACCGCCTGGTCCAGCAATTTAGGATAGGCCTGCGCGCGCATATTGACTTCATCCGCGGTGGGATAGACTTTGCGAAACGTGCTGATGGGAATCAGCACGCGCCGGTCTTCGTCGCCGATGCCGAATCCGCCCTTGGGTTTTTCCACCACGCCGATGACCTGGAAGTCCGAGCCATCGATCATCACGTCTTTTCCGACGGGGTGCCCTTCAGGAAACAGGACCGGTGCGACGTTCTCCCCGAGCATGACTACTTTTTCCTTGTGGAGATCGTCTCCTTCGCTGATGAACCGGCCATCGAGGGTCGCGGCGTTAGCGTAAACCTCGCCGAAATTCGGCTGCACACCGCGGAAATCGATAGCCGTCACCTGGCCGGCTTTCGTGCGTACGGTGTGGGCATGGTCCCAGCCCGTTTGCAGAAAAGTGGTTACAGCCTTGACCGCGGGGCACCTCTCCTGGATGGCCCTGGCGTCCTCCACGGTAAGCGGCTTGCGCTGGCGTTCCTCAAGCGGCGGTGGCCCGCCGTGCCGTCCCTGGTCCCATTTGGTGATGAACGCCGTATCCGCGCCGAACTGGTTGATGTTTTCCTGGATTTTCTGGTCAAAGCCGGAGATGAGCGCTGCCACCAACATGATGACGCTTACGCCCAGCACCACGCCGAACACCGTGAGTGCGCTCCGAAGTTTGTGTGTCCGCAGCGTGTCCAACGCTTGTTTCAGGTTTTCGCCATATGCCTGCGCCATTGCCGCTCCTTAGCCGTCCGCTCGCAGGGCCTCGATGGGATCCAGCCTGGCGGCCCGCATAGCCGGAAAGATTCCAAAAAAGAGGCCCACGGCGGTGGCCACGCACAGGGAGAGAATCACCGCACTCAAGGGAGTCTCCATCGGGAAAGAGAAAAGCGCCTTTACCAGGAACACCAGCGAGTACGCCGTGAGAATTCCGATCAAGCCTCCTGTAGCAGCGAGCGCGGCGGACTCCGTAAGAAACTGCAGGAGTATGTGTTTTTTCCTGGCTCCGAGCGAGCGCCGCAACCCAATTTCCCGTGTCCGCTCCGTCACGCTGGCCAGCATGATGTTCATAATCACGATTCCGCCGACCACCAGGAACACGCTCACCAGCGCCACGGCCACGAAGGCCAGGTTTCCCGTGAGGTCATGCCACAACCGCATGATCGAATCGGAGCCCAGAATGGCGAAATTGTCCGCGGCGTTGTACGGCAGGTGGCGCCAGGCGCGAAACAACATGCGCGCTTCATCCTCACTGGCCTGCATCATCTCCGCGTTCGGCGCTTGCACGAAGATCGCCACCCAGTCATTGTTGGTGTGCCAGCCCTTGCGCCACGTGGAGATGGGCATGATCATGTAGTTGTCTTGCGACTCCCCAAAGGCGCTTCCCAGCGGCTCCGCCACGCCGACCACTTCGTACGTGTGCGTCTGCACGCGGATTGCTTTTCCAATGGGATCCACGTTGGGGAAAAATTTCTGCACCAGGTCCGGGCCGACAAAAATCACTTCGGAGCGATGTTCTTCATCCGACTGGGTGATGAATCGCCCTTGCGCCACGGTGAGGTTGCGCACCTGGCCAAAATTCGCCGTGGAACCCATCATCCTGGTATTTTCCATGGTGAGGTTGCCGCTGCGGACCTGCACGTTGTGGTCTTCTTCGGCGGCCACGGCGCTGGCGATTTTCATGCTGTCGCGGAGCCGTTCGTATTCCTCGATGGTGACGAGCGGCCGCTTCTGCGCCTTGATCCAGGCGTCCTGGCTGGTGATGATCCCGAAGCGGTCGACGATGTACACATTAGCGCCCAGATTGGCCACGCGGTCGGCGACGTACATGTTCAGCCCTGAGATGACGCTCATCACAAAGACAAGCGTGGTGACCGACAAAATAACGCCCAGTAAGGTGAGGAAACTACGCAACTTATGCGTCCGCAAGGCATCGAGAGCGAGCCAAAGGGTCTCCCGCAGGGTTACCAACGCCCTGCGAAGCCGTACCCGCCTCGCAGGCCTATCCGCTGCCCGAGTAGCCGCCCTTGGGATTGCGCTCAACCCATCCATGGGAGTTACGCCCAAACAGACCTCCAACCTTCTCTATCTAAGACGAGTGGACCCGTCGAATCGTTCCTTGGTATATAGACGTGCGGGAGAGCGCTTTGCTATCCGGGTTTACTACGGTAAGCTCACTACCGTCGGCATCCAGTCTCAGCGGTGGAGCGCGCACACCAACAATTGTAGCCCTTTTGTGCAGCTCATCTTGCGAAGAAGATGGCCCAGAAGGCCCCTCAGACCCAACATTGAACGGAGAACGCTATGCGTAGTATCCAGTATTGTTTTCTATGTTTTACGATACTTATCTTGAGTTTCTCACCTTTCGGCCAGGCTCAAGAGAAGCCTGCGGAGAAGCCAAAGTTAATGGGCAGGGTCCTAGTCCCACCAACCACCGGCTTTCGCGCGGAATTCCTCGAGGAACTCACCTATTACGAACAGCGGTACACGAAACTAGCCGATGCTATGCCGGCCGAAAAGTACGCCTGGCGTCCCGGAGAAGGAGTCCGGTCGGTTGGCGAGGTCTTCGCGCACATCGCTGTCGCGAACTATCTAGTTGGTAGGACTCTCAATCCACTACCACCCGGTGCCAATTACGGCGTCGACAGCCAGACAGTGGCCAAGACCACGATGGCACTCTCTGGCGACAAACCAAAGCTCATACAAGCTTTGAAGGATTCCTTCGCGGCTCTGCGGAGCGATGTTCTGCAGCTCAACGACGAAGATGCGGATAGGTCTCAGAAGATGTTCAACCGCTCGACCACCCTGCGCGGTTCCTTTGTCGTCATTACCGGACACTTTGGCGAGCACCTCGGTCAATCCATTGCCTACGCTCGCATGAATGGCGTGGTGCCGCCATGGACCGAGGAGTCCCAGCAGCAACAACAAAAACCCGGGGACAAGCCGAAGCCGTAATCATCGCCGGGACAAACCGCCATTGACACTTTGACACCGCCCGTGCCTTCCGGGGCAATGAAGGTGTACAACAAATGTAGGACCGGATGAATCTAATCCGAGTGGCCGCCGGCACATTCCAGCCACTTCACATTATGCTCAAACGCGCTTTTGTTCCCATCGCGGTGCTGTCTTCGGCATTCGCCGCAGTTGCCGCCGCCCAATCCATCGCGCCGGATTCCACGCCCACGATTGGCCCGGCGAGACCGGATCTCTTCGTTCACGTCATCGCCAACCAGAAAAGGGGCGAGGCTGCCCTCGACCTCTACGAGCGCGTCGAACGCGTCGAATCCCGCAAGACTCCAGGCGATCCCGTTCCCACGGCGATCAAAATCTCTCGCGTCATTCCTTCCGGAACGGGCATGTTCCGAATTCCCGTGGGCGACGACGGCAAGCCTGGAGATTCCGCTGCCTATCGCGCCGATCTCGAGAAACTGGCGCAGTCGTTGGCGCTGCTGGTCAACGACAGCAGCTCGCAGCGCGACGCGCTCGAAAAGTACGCAAAGAAAAGGAAGGACCGCCTCGATTTGATCGAGGCGACGCGTAGCGCGTTCCTCTTTACTTTCGTCGCCCGCGAACCCCGCGGCGACCGCATGCTGTCCAAATACTCGATGCGGCCCAACCCCGCGTTCAAACCCACCACGCGATTCTCTTCCGTCTATGCCAAAGTTCGCGGGTTCGTTTGGATCGATGACACTTCCGGCGAGCTCGCGCGGATTTCCGGCGACGTTACCGACGACATTTCCATCGGCTTGTTTCTGGGAAAAGTCTATAAGGGCAGCCACTTCATGCAGGAACGCTACGAATATCAGCCCGGGCTGTGGCTCGCCAGCTTTTCGCAATACGATTTCGACGGCCGCAAATTATTTTCCGGCTTCTCCCTCCACGAGCGCACCTTTTATTCCAACTACCGCTACATTGGGCCGCCTAAGGAAGCCCTCGTCGCCGTCCGCCAGGAGCTCGAGCATGCCGAACCGGACAAGCCGGGGACGGCACCAGCCAATCAATGAATCCTTTCCGCATCGTATCGCTTGACGAGAGCCCCGATAGCCGCAGAAAGTAGCGCGCCCTGCTAAAATACGCTTCATGCGTCTTATCCTGCCATTTCTGATTTCGCTTTTCTTTGGCGTGTCCGTGGAAGCGCAGTCGTGGCAAGTTCAAACCAGCGGGGTTGATACCAACCTGCGCGGCTTGAGCGTGGCCCTCGTTTCGAATGCCAAAGGCGTGGCTGCCATGACGGTGTGGGCATCGGGTTCGAACGGCGTGATTCTGAAATCCATCGACGAGGGCAAGACCTGGCAGCGTCTGCACGTTGCCGGTGGCGAAGCGCTCGACTTTCGAGGCATCGTTGCGCTCAACCCCAGCACGGCTTACGTGATGTCCAGCGGCGAAGGCGATAAATCGCGCATCTACAAAACGACCGACGGCGGCGACACCTGGGCTCTGCAGTACACCGACAAACGGAAGGAATTCTTCCTGGACTCCATCGCTTGTCTCGCGGAAGCGCACTGTTTTGCGCTTGGCGATCCCCTCGATGGGAAATTTCTCCTTCTGGCGACAACAGACGGCGAGCACTGGAATCCGCTCCCCGACGTCAATATGCCCGCGGCGCTGCCCGGCGAAGGCGCGTTTGCCGCCAGCAATACTTGTCTCTTGCTCTCCGGCGAAGAGATTTTCTTCGGCACCGGCGGCCCAGCAGCTCGTGTTTTCCACTCCCTTGACTCAGGGCGTACGTGGTCCGTCGTAGAAACACCCATCGTCCACGGCAATGCCTCTTCTGGAATCTTTTCCATCGCGCGCGGAGATGAAAAGGAAATCGTTGTCGTTGGCGGTGATTATCAGGATCCCAAGCGCGCGTCCGCCGTTGCTGCTCACTCTCTTGACGAAGGCAAGACCTGGCAACTCTACGGGCAGCAACCCGGAGGCTATCGCTCTTCTGTGGCATGCATCGATGGTGGGTTGTGTGTAGCCATCGGGCCGAACGGCGAAGACATCAGCATCAGCAAAATTACCGGCGTTCGCTGGAAGTCCACGGATTCGCTGAATCTCAACGCCGCGATTATCCTGGACGCCGGGCACGGCTGGGCCGTCGGGCCCAAAGGCACGATCGCGCGTTTCGTTAACTATGCGATCCCCAAGGTGAGTCCGGGAGCGTCGCACCGTCACCGCGCATCACGGTAACGTGTACGAGGGACAGCGGGAAACGTGGGAAGCTAGTCTGCGTGTCTCAATTTGAAACTGCCGCCGACACAAGCCGCGCCTGAAAATTAAAAGGAGGTGAAAACAGATTCGTTCTCACCTCCCGGGGTGGTGGGGTGTTGCTTGACAATCCCTTCGGCGGCTCAGCAGCCCTGCCCTGCCAGGCAGGTCTGCGGCCTCACTCGCGCACTGCGCTTGGCAATTCGTTAGGAGACTCACCACCAAAGAGCTTGTCTTTCTGCGGTTTGTAGCACCGCGCAACGCACCTGTCAACGGCAAATAAGGATACTGATGGATAGGAAAAATGTGGTCTTCATTGCTTCACGGCCGAGCGTGATTGGCCGGGTTGCCGGCGGAATGCCGTTTCGCGGGCCATCTTCAGGCGGATTCCTTGGACTTTTTCCCGTGGTCCAGGATTTCCCGCACCATGCGGCCGAGCGTCGTAGGACTGTACGGTTTTTGCAGATAGTGAGCGCCGGCGACAGCCGGCGGATGGTTTTCCGAATCCTGCGAATAGCCGCTGGTAAAAAGGATGGGCAGGTCCTCGAACAACCCCGCGAGCTGCGCCGCCGCTGCCGGGCCGCCCAGCTTGGGCATAATCACATCCAGAATCGCCAGGGAAGGCGCTTCCTGCTCGCAGAGCCTCAGCGCCTCCTCGCCATTGCAAGCGCAGAGAACACGGTAACCCAGACTCAGGAGCGCCTGACGCGCCATCTCCCGGATCGATTCATGGTCCTCGGCGATCAGGATGGTTTCCGTTCCGCGCACTTCCAGGTGAACAGGAGCGGGCGCTTTCGGCGATGAACCTTCCGCAGCGCCGCCGCCGTGCGCCGGCAGGTAGACGCGAAACAAGCTCCCATGTCCGGGCTCGCTGTAGACGTGAATGAAACCACCATGCTGTTTGACTATGCCGTAAGCGGTGGCCAGTCCCATACCCGTGCCCTTACCGCGTTCTTTGGTGGTGAAGAACGGTTCGAAGATGCGCTCGCGGGTTTCCGCATCCATGCCCATGCCCGTGTCGGAAACCGACAGCACCACGTAGCGGCCGGGCGTGACGTAGGGGTAGAACCGGCAGTAGGAATCGTCCAACTCGACCGTCTCGGTTTCGATCAGCAATCGCCCTCCGTTGGACATGGCGTCCCGCGCGTTCAAGCACAGATTCATCAACACCTGCTCGATTTGTGTCGGGTCGGCCTTGACGGCATCGACCGCGGAGGTGATTACCTTGAGTTCGATGTCTCGCGCGATCACTTTGTCCAGGAAGCTGACCAGCCCGCTGGTGATGGCGTTGACATCCACGATTTGCGGTTGCAGCACCTGCCGCCGCGCGAAGGTCAGCAGCTCGCGCGTCAGCGCCGCGGCCCGCTCGCCTTGTTCGCGGATGCGCGCAAAGCGTTCGGCAACCTGGGGATTGGCGCGATTTTGCTCCAGGCCCAGTTCCGCCCATCCCAGAATCGCGCCGACCACGTTATTGAAATCGTGCGCGATGCCGCCCGCAAGTTGCCCGATGGCCTCAAATTTTTGCGCTTGCCGCAACTGGCGTTCCATGGCGCGCAGCTCGGTGACGTCCTCAGCGATAATTTCGATGGCCCCGGCATGATTGGGGAGGGAAAGCAAGCGCACGTGTAGACGCACGGATACCATGCCTCCATCGCGCCGCCGCCATTCTCTTTCCGCGCCATGGACCTCTCCGTGTTCGCGGCACGAAGCCATCAGTTCGGCGTGCTGCTCGGGGAAGCGGAAGACGTCCCGCATCAAATTGAGCTTATGCAGTTCCTGGGTGGTACTGCAGCCGAGCATGGAGAGCAGCGCGGGGTTTTCGTCCAAGAAGGAGCCATCCGCAGCCACCCGGGATATCCCATAGATGGCATGTTCCACTAGGTCGCGGTTCCGCGACTCGGAGACGTTCAGAGCTTCCTCGGCGTGTATTCGTTCTGTAATGTCCAGGGCCAGAAGGGTGACTTCGGATACCGTTCCATCCTCCGCGCGCTGGGGATAGAAGCTGCCCAGCCAATTCCGTACGGCCCCAGGTTCATGAAGCGTGCCGCCCCGCATATCGACGTTGGCAACGGGCTCACCGGTCTGGAAAACCTGTCGCAGGTATTTTTCAATTACGTTCGCGAAGTCTGGTGCAACCTCACGAAGGCTAAGACCGGCATGCGCGGCCGCGGGAATCCCATCCACCCTTGAGACAGCCTCGTTGACGCGCAAGAAGCGCAACTGGCAGTCGAACACTGCCAAACTGAGTGGCAGCGAGCGGTACAGCTGATCGAGTTCGGTAAATTGCAGGCGGGCTCGCGATTCACTTTCCAATAGGGCGATTTGCGATTGCTTGGCTTCCTCGCGCAGCACCTTCTCTCCGATGGCGCGATGGAGGGCCACGGGAAGCCGCGACATGCGGTCTTTCAGGACGTAGTCGGTCACTCCTTGCTTGATGCATTCCACCGCTGCTTCTTCGCCCAGCGTCCCGGTCACCAGCAGAAAGGGGATGTCCTGGCCGGTTCGGCGCAACTCCTGGAGCGCTTCCAGGCCCGTCCAATTCGGAAGCCGGTAGTCGGAAAGGACGGCGTCGAAGTTTTCGTGCTGCAAAGCGCGGCGAAACTGCTCCTGGTTCTCGGCCACTGTGTAGCCCACGCACAGGCCAGCTTCGCGGAGTCCCAAGAGAATGAGTTCCACGTCGTTCCGCGAATGCTCCACGATCAGCACACGCAGGGGCGCCCTAGCCTTCAAAGTACCGGCTTCTTCGAGTGTGCCTGTCTTCATTACGACCCCTTGCCCAATCTCCGCCGAAATTGGAGTGCTCGCTTCAATATTCCGTGGCCGCGTTGACCGTCTTCCGCGGTGCTGTCCCTACGGCGGATTGCACCGGGGGAAGCCGCAACCCTGCCTCGACGCTGTCCAGGAACTCAGAAAACGTAATAGTCTCCTTGGGAGACCAGAAACGCGCACGCATGCGAAGTTCCAGGGGGCCCCACGGGCCCATGTCTCGATTGAGCACGGTTATGCGCTTTTCCAAACGCTGGCAAAGCACCGGTGCGCTGGGCTCCACTGCGTCGACGGCGAGGGCCGCAAATTGCGACTGGTCAAGACGGGCTACGATGTCCGTCCGGCGGAAACTGCCGGCAAGGAGCGTGGCTACCCCGCGCAAGGACTTCTCGGCGGCGTTGGAACCATATCCCGCGCGAAGCGCCGCCAGATTTTCGATTCTCATGTACAGCAAGACCAGAGTGCTGTCGTTGCGCTTCGCCGATTCCATCGCGCGCTCCCCGAGTGTGAGAAAACCCTCGCGGGTGTAGAGGCCCGTAAGGGAATCCCGCAGTAGATCGGCCAATCCCTCCAGCGTGTTGTGCTCGAGAGCCGTGCGAAGCGCGCGTTCGAGTGTCCGCGTATCGATAAATCCTTTGATGAGATAATTGAGGGCCCCTTGGTTCAGGCTTCTTGCGGCGCAATCCTTATCGCTGCCGTCGGCGAGCACGATCAGGGGCACCTCAGGCGCCGAGCGGTGCACGCGGCGCACCGCTTCCAACGGATCGGAATGCGCAAGCGACAAATCGAGGAAGATGACCTCGGGATTTGCGATTTCGAGCGTGGCGATGAGCGTTGAGACGGAGGAAACGTTGGTCAATTCCAGACTGTCCTGACCCTCCGGGTAGAGCGTGCGCAAAGCTGCAGCGGTCTCACCGGGATCTCCTTCTGCGAGCAATATGCGCAGCTTCTTCATGTTCATGTGCGCTGCCTCCTTCCACGCGGGCTCACGGAGAAAGTGGATCGCATGCTGCAAGAACGGCGATCGATTCGAATCTGATGTCAGTCCACCTGAAGCGACACTTCATGGCAGGCCGGCTCAACTCACGTGACTGGAGAGGCAGTCTTCGGCAACATCAACTTGAATAGAAGGGGTTTGTCTATCTTGGCGCAGTAGTGGGAGAAGTCAAGCACCCTTCGAGGGGAATGACCGAAACGTCAAGGGCCTTGCGGCGGGACCGCAAATGCGGCTCCGGTGGAGCATTCCCGAATGTCAGCGTGGCTTTTTGCGGGATGGATCGGGGCTTTCTCGGCTGCACGAAAGCCCTTAAACGCCTCACTCGATTTGCAGTGAAACCAACGGATCAATGTTCATTGCCCGAAGAGCGGGGATGTAGCATGTGCACAAATCGCGCGCCAAACAATTCATTGGCCCGGTCCTCCGCCGGGGAGGCGCGACGCTGGAAATGGTTCGAAAATCTCGTTGATTTTTTCCGCCAGCACGAAGTCGTAGTCGCTGATGCCTTTCACGCTGTGGGTGTTCAGGTCGATCACCACTTTATTCCATACGTTGAACCATTCCGGGTGATGATTCATCGCTTCAGCCACCAGCGCGACGCGCGTCATGTTGCCGAACGCCGCGACGAAATCCTTGCACGCGAATTCGCGGTGCAACTTGCCGTTCACAACGCTCCAGCCTTTGGCCTTTGGCAATAGCGCTGAAATTTCCGTGTCGCTGAGCTTTTTCGCGGGCATGGCGTGATCCTCCGGAGTTGCTTGCTGGTTCCCAGTCATTATGCAGCGCAAGCAGCTGCGCCGACAACGTCTCCGGCTTCGCTGCCGTACGCCGCGGACTGTTCGAACGCAGAGGCGCTTCTTCGTTGAATGCGCGCGCGAATTCCATTATCGTAGGGGTTTCCTTTGCAGGCAAAAATGTGCGTTGCGTGCGCGTTCGAATAGAAAGCGGAGAGCGACGTGAAAAAGAAAATTCGCGCCATCCAGTATGGCGTAGGCCCCATCGGCGCATCCATCGCGTGCCTGATGCGGGAAAAACAGGCCATTGAGATTATCGGCGCCATCGATACGGACCCGGCGAAAATCGGGCGCGACCTCGGCGAAGTGGTCGGAGCCGCGGATGCGCCCTGGGGCGTGATGGTTTCCGGGGAAGCCCAGGAAGTATTGGGGCAGGCCGCGGACGTGGTAATCCATTCGACGTCGTCGTCGCTCGCGAAAGTGATGGACCAGTTGCTGATGTGCCTGGAAGCAGAGTCGTGCATCGTTTCGACGTGCGAGGAATTGTCGTATCCATTTCGAACGCATCCGGATCTCGCCTCACAGCTGGATATCGCAGCTAAGGAGTGGGGCGTGGCGCTGGTCGGCACGGGCGTGAATCCCGGCTTCGTCATGGACAAGTTGGTGGTGACCCTGGCGGCGGTTTCACAGCGCATCGAGCACGCGAAGGCGTTGCGCGTGGTGGACGCTTCGAAACGGCGGCTGCCGCTGCAGAAAAAAATCGGCGCGGGCGTGACCGTTGAAGAATTTCGCGCGCAGGTGAAAGCGGGCGTGATCAAGCATGTCGGCTTGCCGGAATCGGTGGCCATGGTGGCGGACAGTCTGAATTTGCCCGTCGAGCAAATTACGGAAACCATCGAGCCGAAAGTCGCCACCGAGCGGGTGCAGACCGAGTTTTTGAAAGTCGAGCCGGGGCAGGCGGCGGGCGTGCACCAAATCGGGCGCGGTCTTTCGAAAGACGGCAAAGAACTCGTGTATCTCGAACTACAAATGTATGTCGGCGCGAAAGATCCTGCCGACACGATTTGGCTGACGGGGCATCCGAACATTAGCTTGACGATTCCGGGTGGGTCGCATGGCGATATCGCGACGGCGTCGGTGGTCGTGAATTCGATTCCGGTGATTCTGGATGCGCCGGCCGGTTTGCGGACCGCGCGCGATTTGCCGATCGGTTTTTTCTCTCCTAACGCTCGGCCGTGAATTGAAATTGGAAAATGGAAATCCGTCTGCTTCAGTTGTGCTTCAGGAATTCTCCTTTGTGGCCAGTCAAGGAATTGTAGAGTGTCTCGATGAACGCGTCCTCGTTCACAAACTCGCCTGAGAACTTCTTCCAGGGGGTGAGAATTTTTTCCTGCTTCATCTGGTCCAGAGTTTTGTGGTCATCGAGGGCTTTCTGGACGACGGTGGAAGTTTCCTTGAGCATTTTGGTGAAGGCGCGGACGTCGTCGAGATTGGAGAGCGCGCCGTGGCCGGGGATAACTTTCACGTCCGGCGGCAACTGCGCGGTGGCTTTTTCCATGGCGTCGATCATGCCCTGAACGCTGCCGCCGCTGGCCACGTCAATGAAGGGGAAGCCGTAGCGCACGAAGTCGTCGCCCATGTGCACGACATTGTTTTTCGGAAAGAAGATGATGGAGTCGCCGTCGGTGTGGCCAGAAGGAAAGTGCAGGGCGCGAATGTTCTCGCCGTTTAAGTGCACGGTCACGTCGTGCTCGAAGGTGATAATCGGCAGTGCCGCTTTCTCCGCGGGCTTCACGTCCATTTTGATCGAGCCGCCATTGCCCGCAGTGCCTCCCGATTCGAGCCGCTTGCGGACGTTATCTTGCGCGATTACCGTCGAGCCCGCGGTGCTGAAGGGCACATTTCCCCCGGTATGGTCTCCGTGGTAGTGGGTGTTGATGACGAATCGCACGGGCTTGTCGGTGATTTTCAGGTCCTTCAGCGCGGCCTGGATTTTTTCCGCCAGCGGGGCGAACTGGTCGTCCACGATGACGACGCCGTCATCGCCGACGGAAGCGGCGATGTTTCCGCCTGCGCCTTCCAGCATGTAGATGTTGCCGGAAACCTTGCTCACTTTGATTTGGACCTTGGAAAAGTCCTGCTGCTGCGCTGCGGCCGCTTGCGCGAAAACCAGGGCCGCTCCAACCAGTACAGGAACCGTCCATGTCCGGACCTTCGAGATCATCTCGCTCCTCCTCAAGAAACCGCGGAGCATTCTACCATTCCGGGCGCTCAGTGGGCGGATCGCCGAAGGAGTGCGACGTGACTCACCGCCAGGAAGGAAGCGGACGGCGGTGGAGGAGGGCTTGGGCAGCCCATTGGCCGAGGTAGACGGACAGGGCGACGCCGTGGCCGTTGAAGCCGACGAGGAGCAGCACCTGTTTGCTGGGGGGATGGCCCTTGGGGGTGAACCAGCGGAAGACGGGGAACATTCCTTCGGTGAGGAGAATGGGGCCGCCCCAGCGGTGGGTGATGCGCACGTTGGCGAGGGCCGGGTGGAGATGGCGGACGCGGTCTTCGAGCGAGCGGAGACGGGCGGCGGCTTCACCTCGGCGAACATCGTAGCGGCGCAGATTGTGCGTGGCTTTTTTGCTGGAGCGATCGCCTAGAGGGAAGCTAGCGGGCGGGCCTGCGTAAGCGGGGACCAGGCCGGAGCCGAAGATGATGCCGCTGGATTCGAGCAGGCGTCCCCACAAATAGGGAAAGTCGATGGTGTAAAACGGGCGGCGCGAGGCGAGGCCAATGGCCTTGAGCTGCGCGGCGGAGAGCGGGGCGGTAGCCAGCGCCAGGGTGAGTTTCGGCACGGAAGCGGCTTGCAGGCCGGACAATTCCAGGGATAAGGCGTTGGTGGCTAGAAGGACTTGACCGGCGCGGATTTCTTTTTGGTAGATGCGGCCGCGGAGGTTGCGGCGGACTTGCAGGCGCAGCGGATTCGAGAAATCCAGCGCGCGAACTTCGGCGTGCTCGACGATTTGGGCGCCCGCGTTTTCCGCGGCGCGCGCCAGGCCGGCGACCACTTTGCCTGGGTCAACCGTGCCGCCGGGCACGCGGCGGACAACTTTCAATTCGCCGGAATCGCTCCAGTTGATCGGGGAATACTTTCCGGCGGGGCCGGAACCTTCCGGACGAGGTCGGGACAGGTTGGCCGCGGGAGCGGAGCGGCCCAGCTCCCAGACGCCGGGAAGTTTTAGCCGCGAGTCAATGCGCAGAGCGCGGAGAATTTTCTTGTAGCCCGCGAGGACATCGCCGAGTCCGGGAAGCGGACCAGCCGCAGTATCGGCAAGCGCCATGCCGCCGGTGCGGCCGCTGGCCCCGTCACCAAGCGAAGCAGAATCAAGCACCAGGACGGAGCGCCCGGGTGCAAGCCGGAGCAACCAGGCCGCGGCGGAAAGTCCAGAGAAGCCAGCGCCGACAATGGCGAAGTCCACTTGATCCGGAAGAGCGCACGGGGCGGAGCGGAAATCGACGGTCCAGGGTGACGCGCCCCAGGGATGAGCTTTACGGCGCGTGGCATTTCGACGAGATTCGCGAGGCATGACGTTTGTTTGATGCACTCGGATTGTGGCGCGTGCCGAAAATTTCCGCGACTATCCCAACCTTTGCTTGCCGTCCCCCAACCCTTCCAGTCTGCTCAAAGAGCCGAATCCATTGCAGTTGCGGCGTATGAGTCGGGCGTACCTGTACTGGATCTATTGGCTTTAACTTCAGTGTACAGCCAGGATTGGCTGTGCCACCTTTTTCAGCGAGATGTTCGCTGCAGGCGGCCCGTTGATCAGCTCTTTGGCGGCGAGACGCGGGAAAGAAGGACGGCGGCGAGGGCGAGGCCGCTCACCAGGAGAGGAAACCAGACAGGGGCGAGCCACGGCACGGGGATGAGGAACAGGACATCGGGATCGCGCACCGACAGGGGCCATCGGACGGTGGCCCACAGGCCGGCGTAGTAGACGGTGTCCCAAAGGGCGAAGGTCCAGAGGAAAACGGCGGCGCGCGCCCTGGAGTTGGCAGAAGTGAGCAAAGCGACGCTGAGGAGCATGAGAATCGTGGCGGCTTCGCGAAAGACTTCGAGGGTGAGAAGGCTTTGAGGGAACTGGCTGATCGCCTGCGGCTGCACGTAAAACTGTGCTGACATGCGGATGACGTCGGAGAGAGTCCCTTGATAGCCGGGGAGCAGACCGGCGGTGGCACGGAGGTAGACAACAACCACGGCTTCGAGGAATCCGAAGGACGCGGCGAAGATGCCGCTAAAGAGAAGTTGCGCCCACGTGAGAGGAACGCCGCCGCGACGCCAGCGGAGCCAGGCCAGCGGCGGAACCGCGACCAGGAGGTTTACCCACCAGGGCTGGGCCACGAGTCCGATGATCATGGAAAGATTTTACCGTGAGTCGAGGGAAATCACTTCGGGAAACAAACAGGGATCGCAAGCCCGACGAGAAAAGGACAGCCCGCCTCCCCCACGGGAGTTGGGGTAAACGCCAGGCGGACGATACAAACACCGGAAGGCGGCTTAAGGGCGCGTTCCCGATCCGATGACGATTTCGAGGGGCATGTTCAACTCTTTGCCGTTCCAGAATTTTTTGAGGGCGGCAAAAATTTCTACTTTGGCTTGAACCAATTTTTCTGGCGTGAGTTGATCGATAAGCGGGCGGAAGGGCGCGGCGACTTCGCTGAACTGCCCCCAGTATTCTTCGATGGAGGATGCCCAACGCCCGGCGATGATGCGGTCTTCCTCATGAACATTGTCGAATCCGGCGGCTTCCAGCGCACGCCGGAGCCGGCCGCGCTCGCCAAACATGAAGAGGCTCGGGCCATCGGGATCGGGTGGCGGTGGAGGCACCGGAACGTGTTTCAGAATGATTCCCGCGGTGGTGGTGAAGAACGGTTGCTCTTTCTTGCCCCACGCGACGAACGCGGCTCGCCCGCCAGGCTTGAGTACGCGGAAACATTCCCGGAGCGCTTTGGGGAGATCCGGAAAAAACATGATGCCGAAGCGGCAGGTGAGGGCGTCGTAGGATTCACCGGGGAACGGTAGCGATTCGGCGCTGGCTTCGCGAAATTCGATGTTGGCAATGCCTTTTTTCCGCGCGAGTTCCTCGGCAAGCGACATCATGCCCGGGCCGAGATCAGTTGCGGTCACGCGGCCGGAGGGAGCCACGTCTGCGGCAATCGAAAGCGCGGGGTCACCGACGCCGCTGGCGAGATCGAGAACGCGCATGCCGGGGCGCAGATGGGCGGCCTCGAGAATAGCTTCGGTGGCGCCCTGGGTGAACGCGGCGATCTGGGCGTGCCATTTGCGCCAGGCGGCGACGGTCCTGTCGCCAGTCCATTCCTGGTGAAGGCGCTCGCGAAACATTTGGATCTTGGACGTGTCAGGCGCGCTCATGAGTGGCCTCCTTAGCAGGGAAGCGTATCAATGTGAACGAAAGAGCGTCAGCGCTTCCAGAATTTCATGACGGCGGAATAGTCGAGGTCTTGCTTGGCGGCGCCTTTGACCGCGCTGTAGATTTCGCGGGCGGCGGCTGTGGCGGGCAGTGCGACGCCGAGTTGATTGGCGAGGTCGAGCGCCAGGCCGAGATCCTTGTGCATCAGGCGCAGCGGAAAACTGGGGACGTACTCGCCTTTAAGCAGATTCGGCGCTTTGACATCGAGAACGCCGGAGCGCGCCATGCTGGATTGCAAGACTTCGACAAGTTTTTCGCCCACGAGGCCCGCGCCGGTGACCAGAGCGAGGGCTTCGGCAAGGGCGTCCACCTGGAGCGCGAGGATCAAGTTCATGGCGAGCTTGATGGTCTGGCCAGCACCGTGGGGGCCGAGATGAAAAAGTTTTTTGCCCATCACGCTGAGAATGGGCTCCGCGTCTTTCAGCGTTTGGGCATCACCACCAATCATGAAAAGGAGCTCGCCTTTTTTAGCGCCCCAGTCGCCGCCAGTGACGGGCGCGTCCAGAAAACGCACGCCGCGTTCCGCGCAGGCGGCGGCAATCTTGCGGGCCAGCGCTGGGGAGATGGTGCTAGAGTCGACGTAGATGCTGCCGCGCTGGAGCGACTGCATGGCACCGCTGAGACCCCAGAGAATTTGTTCGAGGGCGGGTGGATCGCTGACGATAGTAAGAAGAAAATCGGCGGAAGCGGCAACTTCCTGTGGGGATTTTGCGAGCTTCGCGCCGGCGGCTACGAGTTCATCGGCGCGCGAAGCGGTACGGTTCCAGACGGTAAGAGAATAGCCGGCCTTGATGAGATTCATACCCATGGGGCGGCCCATCAGGCCGAGGCCAATCAATCCAATTTTTTTGGGGCCGAGAACAGGGTCCAAGAAAGCCTCCTCGAAAGCAGCGGGCGCAAAGCACGCCAGCAATTTCTCAAATCCAAAACATAATTGTAGCTGAATCCAAAGAAGGAAGCTGCGAGGCGAAGTAGGTGAGCCGCTCAGGCCGTCTTGGGCCGGTGGGAGCCGGGCAGGAGGCCAGGTGCACCTCCAGCCGAAGCGGCCGCAGAGGCGCTCAGAGGCTCGCCTTCCGGCATGGGAGCGTGAGGAACTTCCGGCGCGGCTTTGGAAGCGGCAGCAACGGAAACGCCGTTTACGGGAGCCCCGGAGTCTGGTTTTTCTTCGATGCGCACCAGATATTGATAGGGAATTTCCCAGCGAAAGTGCTTGTGCTGTCCGCGCTGCTCGAAATTTTGTTCCAGGAAGATGGAACGGCCGGAATCGGCGACGAAAGTCCCTGACGCGGGCAGCAGAATATCGCCGGCGCGATATTGCACCTCCACGCGACGCCCGAGAAAGGCGGAGTAGCGAGCCATCCTTCACCCAGTTTCCGTGGGGGTAGTAACAGCGTCAATAGTACGGAAGGACCCCCTACGGGTAACTGTGGAAAACGGGGCGCGCGAGTGAAGAAAGGTGCCGAGAAAAAAATTCGATGCGAAGGCCGCGGAAACCGGGCTCTCCTCGATTTCTTCAGCAGCGAACGGATTTGGGGTGAGAGACCAGGCGAGAATAGCGGAGGAGGCAGCAAAGCTCGAAGCGACGAAGCGAATCCTTGACTTTTCCACAAGGAAGGCTATTGTCGGCGTTCTGGGATATGGAATAAACCGGGCGGGGCTGTAGTTCATCCGGGCAACCGGAAGGATGAGTGCAAAGGGGTGCTCTTTCATGGCAGCGGTGAGCGAAACGGTGGCTTCAGGACTGGCAGCCTATTACGAATTTGTTGCCGCGGAGTTGCACAAGTGGGCGGACTCCCTTTCGAACGAGCAGTTCTGGCGCAAGCCGTATCCTTATGGAAACAGCGTTGGGCACCTGGTGCTGCATCTGACCGGTAATTTGAACTACTACATCGGCGCGCGTGTCGCGGAGACGGGCTACGTGCGCGACCGTGACCGCGAGTTCACGGACCAACAGCCGCCGCCGAAGGAAGTAGCGCTCCGCACATTTGACCGGACCATCGCCATGGTGACTGCGGCGATTCGAAAGCAGCACGCGGAGGACTGGGGAAAATCGTACACCGCCGAGCGGGAACCGGAGGCCGCGGATCGCTTCCACATTTTCGTGCGTTGCGCGGGGCACGCGTATCATCATGTAGGGCAGATTATTTACCTGAGCCGAGAGTTAGCGAGAACTTAAGGCCGGGAACAAAAACGCCGGCGCGATGCAGAGTGGGCTTCGCGGCGGCGAAAAGTGAAGAGCGAGTGGTCGAACAGAAGCGACTGACGAAGGGCACGGCTGCCCTGTTGCTGATACTTTCCGCCGCGGGCGCGATTGTGTCGGCCACGGTGCTGCACGGCTGGCATGTCTACCTCGGATTTGCCGTCGTGGGAATTGCTTTGTTCATCGGATTTTTCCGCTGGAACCGCAAGTATTAAAATCACGTCTCTTGGAGCGAATGGGGGAGCAGGAAGCGATGCGAAAAGCGTTTTTGATTTCTGTTGCATTGGCGATGTATGCGTTGCTGGCGCTTTCAGCTGGTGCGCAGGAGACGGCCAAAGCGGTGAAGGCCGCCCTTTCGACAACGCCGGCGATCGACCAGTCGCTGGAATGGAAGAGTGTCTCCAATCCGAAGATTTCGCCGGATGGGAAGCGCGTGGTTTATGAAGTGCAGAAGGCGAATTGGGAAGAGAATGCCTTCGAAAGAAGCTTGTGGATCGCGGAGGTCGCCACGGGCGAGTCTCACGCTCTCACCTCGGCAAAAAAATCGAGCACCAACGCGGCGTGGTCACCGGACGGAAAATGGATCGCCTTTCTTTCCGACCGGTCCGGGCAAGTCAAGGACACGCCGGAAGGCAAAAAGCAGCTTTACGTGATTTCCGCGGATGGCGGTGAGGCACAGCAACTGACAAAAGCGGAAAACGACATCGGCGCTTTCGAATGGGCGTCCGATTCGCGGCGCATCGCTTTCGCGGTGCTGGATCCGGAACCAAAAACGTTGAAGGACCGCAAGGAAAAATACGGCGAGTATTCCGTCGTGCATGCGGATTATCAAATGGCGCATTTGTGGATGATGGAGTTGCCGGATGCCTCAGCGAACGCCGCGCCGGAAGCAAAGCGGATGACGGAGGGAAATTCGTTTAGCGTGGGGAGCTTTGCATGGTCCCCGGATGGGACGCGCATCGCCTTCAACGCGCAGAAAGACCCGGACCTCATTTCGGGGTATTCGAACGACATTTACGTCCTGAAGTTGGCGGACAAAAGCGTCAAGAAAATTGTGGACACGCCGGGGCCGGATACCGACCCGAAGTGGTCGCCGGACGGAAAGAAAATCGCTTACCAGACGGCCGCGGGCGCAAAATATTTCTACTACACGAACGGACGAATCGCGGTGGTATCTGCCGAAGGCGGAACGCCCGAAATCGTGACGGCGTCTTTCGATGAAGATCCTAGGCTGATCGACTGGGGGCCGGACGGAATTTATTTTGAGGCGGTCCAGAAGACTTACGCGCACCTCTTTCGCGTGAATCCCGAAACGCGCGTAGCGGAGAAATTGGACGCGCCGGACCACGTTGTAGCGTTCGGATTTTCGTTTACCAGCGATTTCAAACGCGCGGCGTATCGCGCGGCCCTGGAGAACGAGTACGGGGAGATTTACACCGCAAGCGTCGCGCCCTGGCAAAGCAAGAAGTTGACGGCCATGGGTGACCAGCTCAAAGGATTTGCGCTGGCGCGCCGTGAAGTCATTTCGTGGAAGTCGGCCGACGGCACGGCGATTGAAGGGGTGCTTTACACCCCGCCCGATTTCAGTCTGACGAAAAAGTATCCGCTCCTGGTCGTGATTCATGGAGGGCCGACAGGAGTGGATCAGCCCATCGTGAACGCCGACCGCTACTATCCCATCGAGCGTTTTGTGGCCAAGGGTGCGCTGGTGCTGCGGCCGAACTACCGGGGATCGGCGGGCTATGGCGAAAAATTCCGTGCGCTCAACATTCGCAATCTCGGCGTCGGCGATTACGCCGACGTGATTTCCGGAGTGGATGCGCTCATCGCCAAAGGCTGGGTGGACAAGGACCGCGTGGGCGCGATGGGCTGGAGCCAGGGCGGGTATATTTCCGCCTTCATCACCGCATCGAGCGACCGCTTCAAGGCCGTCTCTGTCGGCGCGGGAATTTCGGACTGGATGACGTACTACGCGAATACGGACATCACGCCGTTCACGCCGCAATATCTGCACGCGACGCCGTGGGACGATCCGGAAATTTACAAAAAGACTTCGCCGATCAGCTACATCGCGAAGGCCAAAACGCCAACATTGATCCAGCATGGCGAGAATGACCGCCGCGTGCCCATCCCCAACGCGTACGAACTCCGGCAAGCGCTCGAGGACCGTGGCGTGCCGGTGAAAATGGTGGTGTACAAAGGATTCGGTCACGGCATCACCAAGCCGAAGCAGCAGCGCGCGGTGATGGAAGAAAACGAAAAATGGTTCGCACAATACATCTGGGGCGAAAAACCAGAGGAACCAAAAACGGCCGAGCCAAAAACGCCCGAGCCGAAGGCGGGCGATAAGAAATAGACGCTATTCCGGTTTTCGTGGCGAAGCCCGATTCGCCGTTTTTTCCAGAGTTTGCAGAACTTTGACGACCGACCGAAATTGCTGTCCATTTACGCCTTCGAGCGCGCCTTCCTCGATTCGCTCCAATTCGCGATGGACGCGCGCGGCAACCGTCTTGCCCTTTGCCGATAACCGAACAATAAAGGAACGGCGGTCCTTAGGATCAGACTCGCGTGAAATGTAGCGGCGCTCGGCCAGCCGGTCGAGAATGCTGGTGAGCGTGGAGCGCCGATGCGCCAGCGCGCGATGCAATTCAGCGATGCTCGTGTCGCCCGAAGCGGCGAGATGAGAAAGGATGTGGCCTTCCCCCTGCGTAATACCAAGACTGTGCACGAAGATGCCAATGCGGTGCGTGGCGCGATGAACTTCGGGAATCAGGCGAAGGGGCTTAGCCGGCATGAGGTTCGAGTGAAATTATGCGTTCTCCAAAGGTTTCCAGCAAGAGCGTCAACCTTCCGCATTGGGCAGTTTCCAACTAGCTGGCAATACAGAAGTTATCCCGCGGCAGCTCGCATCGAAGATTAGAGAACATGGTGAGGCGCGGCGCGTCAGCGCAATTCCCTTCAGATTCCCGGCTCTTGCTCGGGCAAGAGACCCAGCTTGCGAAGGACGGAATCTCGGACAAGGTGTCTAACACCCCAGGCATGCATTACGGAAATCACCGGAACCAAGGTCTCTCCCAGAGGAGTCAATTTGTATTCCACTCTTTTTGGGATCACGCCGCGGTCGGTCCGTTTGAGAAGACCAACAGCGACCAAGGTCTTCAATTCTCCACTGAGGACCCTCGGGGTTACAGCCTTCGCCCCGGAAATCCCTGTGAGTAATTTTTTTCTAATCTCGCCGTATCGTCGCGGTCCGTGCTGAAGATCCCACAGGATTCTGAGCTTGTACTTTCCGCTGATGATCCGCTGAATTCCGTAAACGGGGCAGTCGAATCTCTTAAGAGTTTCCATGGAATTTCCGCGGTCGCGCATTCCTTTGCCCTCCGAGGGTCTAGACGCTAGCACAGTCGCTCCTTTCGCGCCGGTAGTATCCTTTTTATCCCTACTTGAATCGCGTTCAGAACCCGGCATACTCTCACTCGCCCGACGAAGTTAACTTCTTGCGGTTTCCCTCGTGGGCGCGCTTGTGCGGGATGCGTCGCCAACGGCGCTTCGGGGCGCAGAAAAACAGGAGAACCGTGATGAATCTTGCACCTCGCATTGCAATCTTGCTGCTTTCGGCTTTGAGTTCCTTGGCGCAAACCGCTAAGACTGGCGGAAGCGCGGATGCGTCGAGTCCCAAACTGGAAACCAAACTGGAAACAATGCCCCAGTCTCTTGAAGTGCGCTTTGCCCTCAGTGCTTTGCCTCCTCACTTGCGTGACGGCGCGACGGCGTACATTCTCGATCCTGCCGCGGGATACGTCGTGAATCGCAAAGGGATCAACGGCTTCAGCTGCATCGTCATGCGGACGGAATGGGCATGGCCGCAGTTGGCTTTCCGGGATGATATTTATGTTCCCATCTGTTACGACGAAGAAGGGTCAAAGAAGATGCTGCCGGTGTGGATGGATGTGGCTCAAATGAGGGCTCGCGGGCTGAACCCGAAGCAGATATACGACGAGACCATGAAAAAATTCGACAACGGCACCCATCAGAAGCCCGCGCGCGCGGGAATTTCCTATATGACCGCGCCGTTGATGCGGAGCTATCCCGCTCCAGACGCGACTGAGGTGATGACCATGGCTTTGCCTCATTATATGTTTTACGCCCCCAACGTGAAAAATGCCGACATAGGAGGGAAACCAGGCAGCCCATATCCTTCTATTTTGCCTCAAGGTCCAGGCCCCCACGACGTCATAGTCCTTCTTGTCGGTGAAACTGAGAAAGCAAAGATCCTTTCCGATTCGCGCGATCTCCTGAATGAGCTTTGCTCTTATCGGAAATATTTGTGTCTTAACACGGGATCGCCCGAGCACCACTAGGGCACCGCTCACACGATGCAACGGAGTCGTGACAGCCGCCTCTGCTGTTGTCAGCCCGCTATTCAACCTTCAAGGCAACGAGCGAAGGTCGGGCTCGATCCAGTTGTGTCTTGCTGCATCGCTCTGGAGCCGGGCCCTCGAGTAGTAATACTCGAGCAGCCGCGGATTGAAGAGACGAGGATGCGCACTAGCGAAAGCGTTGAAATCCGGCGCGGAGGGCGCCAGACGCACGGCATGCCGGACGAGGCGCATCCAGGCCACAGTGATCGTGTGGTGATATTTTGACGAGGCGCCGTGATGCTTCGCGAAGGCTTGAATTCCCTGCACCATACGCGCCAGGGCCTGTTCCTGTGGAAAATGACGGGAATAGATCCAGGCCAGGCGAATGTGCTCGCGATGGTGGAACATCTCATTCGGAATCGTGAGCGACTCGAATGCCTCGCGAAAGTCCTGATCGGTCCAGGCCTCAGGAACGGTCGTAGCGGGCTTCCCTGGGGATGACTTTTCCTGTAGACCGGTTTTAGAAAGATCAATGCCCGGCATTTTCCCTCCGTTTGCGCAGAGCTTCGTTGATGGCGTGTTCCCAATGCGCGGCGTGGCGGGCGGCGTTCTCCGACAAGGCGCTGACAAAGTGATTTCCAGCGGCGGATAGCGCGGTTCTGCGGTGCGTCACCTCGGCAATGCTTTTGTTCTCGCCCTGTTTTTGCACGCGAACCTCGATCTCCGTGACAACATGGCCAGGCAGGACCGCCACATAACTGATGAAGCCGTTTTGCGCGTCGTAGCCGGTGACAACCCAGATTTCCTCGCCATCTTCGTCGCTGGTAGTGAAGACCGACCCCTTCTCCGGACAAAAGCCGTCGGCGGGAAAGATCATCTTGGGATCCCAACGGGGGGCCCATTCGCGCTCGCCAATGGGGCCAAAAAGCGGGAAGACCTGGCCGGGTGCCGCGTCCAAGTGAGCTGTAAAATAGCGTTCGGCATGGAGGAGCGAAGCCTCCTCGGAACGGAGTTGACAGGCAATCAGCGCTGCGGAGCCGAGCAGCAACAGTGAAGCGGACCAGCGGATTTTCGGGAAAGACATGACGCCTTCCTTTCTACGGTTTCCGATTATACGATATCGTACTATATTGAGCAAGCGGGGAACGGCGACGAAAGGAGCGGCTAAGATTCCAGCTTGAAGCGCGAGGATGCAAGGCGATACAGGCGCCGCCACAGCAAGCGGTTAATGAGCACGACGATGGTGGCCATGATGAGCGTCGAAGCCAGCAGCACGTCGAAGCGCCCGGAGTCGCTGGCGCTGCTGATGGTGCTGCCGAGGCCGGCGGTCGAAACAATCTTTCCCTGAAAATGAAAATATTCCGCGACGATGCTGGCGTTCCACGCTCCGCCCGAGGCCGTCACCAGGCCTGTGACGAGATACGGAAAAATTCCCGGCAGGATGAGGTGGCGCCAGCGATCCCAGGAGCCGAAGCGGTAGATTTGCGCGGCTTCCTTGAGGTCGGTGGGAATAGCCATGGCGCCGGCGATGACGTTGAAGAGGATGTACCACTGCGTGCCGAGGAGCATCAGCAGCATGGCGGCAATTTCGAGACCGCCGCGGAGGCGCAGCAGAAAAAGAAGAATAATCGGGAAAAGGGCTGTGGCGGGAATGGAGGCGGCCATCTGCACCAGCGGCTGCGCGATGCGCGCCAGGCGCGGATTCGAAGCGATGGCGACTCCAACGGGAACGGTCCAGAGCGCGCCGAGGATGAGCGCGGCGTTGACGCGTAGAAAAGTCAGAGCGGCGCTTTCCAGGAGTTCGCGATAGTCCTCGCGGTGAAGACCGAACAATTCGCGCGCGGCGTGGAAAACCGCAAAGCCCAAACCCACCAGAACTGCCGCGGCGAGCAGATAGCCGATCCAGCGGCGCGCGCGGTGCTGCTTGGGCGCCGAAAAAGTCTCCGCTGCGCGGCGGGTGCCGAGAGTGAAGGTGAGAGACAGCCAGTGGAAGACGGGCTGAAGGGTGAGGCGGTACAAACGGAGGACGATGGAAGCGCGGCCAATGAGATTGAGCAGCGTGGTTTGCGCGGCACCGGAACTTTCCACCTGTTCAAATTTGAACTTGTCAGCCCAGACGATGATGGGCCGCCAAACGAGCTGATCGAGAAGAACGATTAGGGCGATCATTGCGGCGACGCCCCAGAGAATGGCGCGCGTGTTGCCGTGGCTCGCGGCGGTTTGCAGAAAAGAGCCCAGGCCGGGAAGCCGGAAGTCGCGATTGCCGAGGACGAACATTTCGCAGGCCATCAGAAAAAACCAGCCACCGGCGACGGACATCATGGAATTCCAGACCAGACCAATGGTGGAAAAAGGAAGGTCGAGTTCGGCGAAACGCTGCCAGCGGCTGAACCGATAGATGACCGCGGCTTCGTGGAGTTCGCGAGGAACGGTTTTCAGCGAGGAATAAAAACTGAAAGCGATGTTCCAAACTTGCCCCGTAAAAATGAGCAGGATGGAACCGAGCTCGACGCCAAACTGGCTGTGCGGAAAAATTGCCACCATGGCGAGCATCACTCCCGGCAGGAAGCTGAGCACGGGGATGGATTGCAGAATATCCAGCAGCGGAACCATAATGATTTCGGCGCGCCGCGAGCTGGCCGCGACATAGCCGTAAGCAAGCGCAAAAACCAAGCTGAGTGCATACGCGACGCTGATTCGAACGAGCGAGTAAAGGGCGTAGAGCGGGAGGTCGCGTGGATCCTGCGAAATCTCCGCGTGCGGGCGCACGGGTCCAAGCCAGGAACGTCCGATCGCATAAACGCCAAATATCGCGGCGCAGACAAACAGAAAAACGGCGATATCGATGAGGAAGGCCCAGCTCCAGCGCGAGCCGGCGGGCCGCGTCACCGTGGGAGGGACCGGCGTGGCCTGAGCATTCGAAAGTGCGAGTTCCGGCACTGGGCGTCAGGCCTCGGTGAGCGTCAGCTTGCCGGTAGCGGCATCGTAATCAAAAATTTCAGCGTAGCGGCCCCACTGGATGGCGGTTTCCAGCTGGCGGCGCGATTCGTCTTCGCTGAAATGCTCGTCGAGCAAGTCGCGGAAAAATTCGTCATTCAGCGTGCGGTTGGATTTGGCCTTGAGCGCCTGCTCCATCTGGCGGAGCAGCGGAACGTTGGCGAGCGCGGCCTTTCGAAAAATCGCTTTGCGTGCTTGAATGTCCGCCTGCGCAAACGCCTGGCCTTCCGGTGTGATGACCGCGTCGCCCTCTTCCACGCGCAGCATTCCCAGGAGAACCGCAGTGTCGACGGTGGGCAGAAGCGCATCGACTTCGAGACTGAGTTCATCGGCGAGGCGATGGAGATCCACGCGCCCGCCCTGGTCGGCGAGAATTTCCAGAAGCCCCGCGACGCCGCCGGGCCTGGTATGCGGCAGCATGATAACTTTGGTGCGCACCACAACTCCGGGAGCGTACGTGCGCGGAGGTGCGGCTTCGTCTTTGTGATCGGGGCGCGTGAGGATGCGATAGATGGAATCGACAAGGTCGACAAAGTGAGCGGACTTGCGGTCGCGTGGATGCGGAATGTCAACCTTGAAATCCGCGTGAATGTGCGCGGGATTGCGGCCGAGAACGATGATGCGGTCGGCGAGGACCACGGCTTCCTCGATATTGTGAGTGACGATAAAAACGGCGCGTGTGGGGATTTTGTGCGCGAGCCAAAGTTCGAGGAGTTCGCCGCGAAGCGTTTCCGCAGTAAGCACATCGAGTGCGGAGAACGGCTCGTCCATAAAAAGCACTTCGGGCTCGACGACGAGAGCGCGCGCGACGCCCACGCGCTGCTTCATGCCGCCGGAAAGTTCCTTGGGGTAGGCAGATTCGAACCCGTCCAGGCCAACGGCGTCGATGATGCGCAGGGAGCGCTTGCGCCGCTCGATGGGCGGCATGCCGCGAGCTTCGAGCGGAGCCTCGACGTTTTCCAGCACGGTGAGCCAGGGAAAAAGCGCGAAACTCTGAAACACGATGGCGACGTTGGGCGATTCGTCGCGCACCGGATGGCCGTGCCAGTAGACCGCGCCGGCGCTGGCGGGAGAGAGCCCGGTCAACATGCGGAGCAAGGTGGATTTGCCGCAGCCGGAAGCGCCGAGCAGCGTGATGATCTGGCCCGGGTAGATGGCGAGATCGGTGGCAGCGATAACCTGGATGCGGCTGCCGTCGGGCTGCGGATAGGATTTCTCGAGCTGGCGCGCTTCGATGATGGGAGCGGGTGCCGTGTTTGCGGTGGCCATGAGCGCGTGTATTATCGCTCAACTGCGGCGTGGCCGCACAGGACTGGATGGAAAATGACGGTTCCTCTCAAGCGCAGTTACAATGGCGTGAACTTTGCATGACATCTTCCGCCCAACCCTCAAACAAAATCGACGCAGCCGTGGGAATTCGCGGCTGGCTGCTCGCACTGGGCGTTTCCCTTGCGGCGGCGCTGCTGGTGATTGCGCCGTTTTTTTGGCTCGGAAATGCCTCCGGGCATGATTTTGGATTTCACGCGTCTTCGTGGCTGGACGTCGCAGGGCAGTGGAAAGAGGGGATCTTTTTTCCGCGGTGGGCGGAGGGGGCGAATCACGGTTTTGGCGAGCCGCGATTTATTTTTTATCCGCCGCTGTCGTGGATGCTGGGGGCGGCGCTGGGTTTTGTGGCGCCGTGGAAGGCCGTGCCGGAAGTTTTCATTGTCGTCACGCAGACGGTGGCGGGGCTTTGTTCGTTTGCGCTGGCGCGGCGGTTTCTGCCGGCGGGCGCGGCGCTCTTTGGAGCGGCGTGCTATGCGACGAATCCGTATGCGCTGCTGATCATTTATATGCGCAGTGATTTTGCGGAATTGCTGGCCTGCGCGCTGATGCCGCTGGTGGCGCTGACGGCGCTGCAGCTCTGCGGGCTGGTGGAGAATCGCTTGCGTTCCGCGCCGCGGGCAATGGCGTTTTTCGCGGTAGCGTTCGCGGCAGTGTGGCTTTGCAATGCGCCGGCGGGGGTGATGTCGAGCTACAGCGTGGCGCTTCTTTTTGCCTGGGCTTCCCTGGCGGAAGAATCGGGGCAGCCGCTGCGGCGCGGGGCGGGCGGATTGGCGCTGGGCCTTGCGTTGGCGGGTTTTTATGTTTTGCCGGCGGCCTACGAGCAACGCTGGGTGAACATCGAGCAGGCGCTTTCCCCGGGCTTGCTGCCGGCGCAGAATTTTCTCTACACGATGATCGACGATCCGGAGCACAACCTATTCAACTGGATCGCATCGAGCGTGGCGATTCTGATGGTGGCGATGACGGGGGTCGCGGGGATTGCGGCGCGCCGGGGAACGGCTCAAGGAGAAGAGCGCCGCGAGACCAGGAATTTGTGGCGCGCACTACTGCTGCTATCCGCGGCGGCGACGATTCTGATGATTCGTCCCAGCGCCATTTTTTGGGAGTACCTTCCCAAGCTGCGCTTCGTGCAGTTTCCCTGGAGGTGGATGGCCATCCTGGCCCTGCCGTATGGCTACTTCATGGGAGCGGCGGTGGTGCGCCGGCGGATGTGGTGGAGCTGGGTCCTGTTGGCGCTGGTGGTATCGGCCGGAACGGCAACTTTTCTGGTCCGAAGCACATGGTGGAATTCTGATGACATCCCCTGGATGCAGGAAGCGATCGCGAACGATCGGGGTTTTGAGGGGACGGACGAATATGATCCCGTGAACGATGATCACTCTAATTTGCCGGAAAAGGCACCGCGGGTGAAGATTCTCCCGGCTGAGGGACCACAGGGTAGCGCACCGAAACCTGAGGTTCATATCTCGCGATGGACCGCGGAAGAAAAAGAGTTGCGAGTCCTATCACGCGAGCCGTTGCGAGTGGGACTGCGGCTGCTCGACTATCCGGCGTGGCGCGTGGAGCTCAACGGCAAGGCGGTGATGCCGCAGCGCGCTGAAACCAACGGGCAGGTGATTCTGTCGCTCTCCGCGGGAGAGCAGCGCATCACCGTGAAGTTTGTGCGCACGCCGGATCGGAAACTGGGGTGCGCGGTATCTGTTGTTGCTTTGTTGACGCTCCTTGCGCTGTTAAACGCCGGCGGCATGCGTCTCCTTTCAGCAAGCCCTTGAGTAGCGCCTTTACGCCTCGTTGCGCACCGGAGGACGATCAGAATTCGTAGCGCAAGGCGAACTGCATTACGCGGGGGTCCATTACGCCCTGGTATTCGCCGAAGGTGGAGGGGGCAGTCAGGGCTAGACTTGGGTTTATGAAGTTGACGTTGTTGAACACGTTGAAGGCTTCCGCGCGGAACTGAATGCGCTGGCTTTCGCGCGGCAACTTGAAGTCTTTGGTCACCGCCATATCGGTGTTGAAGAAAGAAGCCAGGCGGACCGCGGCGCGCATGCCGGTATGTCCGGGAAGTTCGTCGGCGAAGGAGTTCGAGGCGCTTGTATTCGCAAAGATGCTCGGATTGCCGTTCTGGTCGATGTGCCGGCCGGTCTTGACTGGGCCCGTGATGATCGCCAGGGAGCTCAGCCAGTAATTGGCGTTGTATTCGAGGCCGCCCGCCACGGTGGTAGGCAGGCCGGTGCGGAAGCGGGTCAACCCGGAGACCTGCCATCCACCGACGATTTCGTCCAGCCACGTGGGAACGCCATTGAACAAGGCCTTGCCTTTGCCGAAGGGCAATTGGTAGAGCACATTGCCGGTGATGTTATGGCGCATGTCGAAATCGGAGGAACCGCGGAACTCTTTGATGTTGTAAATGTTTTGAATCGCCGCGCCTTGTTCACCGGCTCCCGACTCGGCGGCCGAGCCGTCATCGATGGAGTGCGACCAGGTGTAGTTAAAATCGAAGGACAGGCCCTTGGCATACCTGCGGCGCAGGGAAATGGTCAGCGCGTGGTACGCGGCCGTGCCGCTGTTCATCCACGTCGGCATGGAACTGCCTTGCTGGGGGAAAAACGTGTAGCAGCCGGAAGCCGACAGACACTGGCCAGGGAAGTAGGAGCTGGTGACGTTGCGATCCAAGGCGTGCAAGCAGTCGAGATAGCTGCCGCCATAATCCTGATAGACGCACAGGAAATAGTTCGCCGAGGCGCTCCCCGCGACGTCCACATTGGCCAGCGTGGGCCAGATGTTCTCGACGAAAGGCAGCGTCGGCACCAAGCTCGGATTGGCCTTTACCTGATTCACAGTCAAGCCTGAATCAAACAAAGCCCGTACCTTGCGCGCGTTCTGTTCCCAGCTGACTCCAGACTTTGGGTCTTTGAAATACTCGAGCGGAGTGTAGACGTCCCCTTCCATCAAGAGCCGATGAGAAAGGCGGCCGGCGTAGCCGACCTCGACGCTCATCCCGCCGGGAATTTCCCGCGCGAAGCTAGCATTGAGGACGTAGGCGTACGGCGGCTTCAGATTGGGCGAAATGCCCTCGAAGTCCCCGGCGATGGCGGCAATCTTCGGGGGCGTATAGGGGAACGCCTCTTGGGAAGGAGTTGGCAACGAGGGCGCGGCGCCGGTGTAGCGCCTGCTGGTGCTGAAGCTGTAGGAATCCGGGAAATTCTCCTTGTTGGCTACGCCCAGCGAGCCGTTCTGGTCGTATTGCGTGATCAGGTCGCTGCCAAAGCGATCGTAAACCATGCTGGCTCCCACTCGAAACGCTCCGCTCTTTCCGAACACTTTGCCGAGCAAACCACCTCGGCCGGTCGGGGCGTAAGCCAATCCAAAGCGCGGCCCAAAGTTCAGATTAGAAGGTTTCCACCAGGTTGGTTTGCCGTTCGCTGGGCCATTGAGGGCCCAGCTCAGGGTGGCGTTGGGCATGGCGTTCTGGGGCACGCCCTGGCTCTGAAGAGCATTGCGCTCGTTGAAGTATTGCGTTAGCGGAATGGTGGAGGTGGACTGCAACCCGTGCGCCTCATACGGTGGGCGGTAATCCTCCCAGCGCAGGCCGAAGGTCAGGGTGAGGCTGCGGTTCAGGCGAAAGGTATCCCCAACGTACAGCGCATAATCGTGCTCTATGAAAGAGCGCACCTGCGGCGCACCCAGCGCCAGTGCGTTGCCGCTGCGGCCGAACTGGTTGGTATGAAAATCGTCATTCACAAGTCCCAGGATGGCGCCGAAACCGTTGGTGACCGAGGCGGTATCAGCAAGCCCCGGATTCGGCCCGAAGCGCGCGGAGTTCGAGGCCATGAAATTTGTCAGCGCGTTATCGATATCCGCGCCCAGGCCGATCAATTCGGTGGCGCCGTAACCGTAACGCGGGAAAGAGCTGGCATAAGAACTGGTGTTGTTGTGAATGATGCGGGCGGAAAAGCCCGCGGTGATGGTGTGCGGCCCCTTGGACCAGGTGACATCATCGTTGGGATTCAGGGTGGGCAAAGTCTGAGCGAACGGACGCGCGAAGGGGTTCAGGAGCGGGTCGAGACTCGTTTGGAACAGAAGCGGCCCGGTCACTCCGGACAAGGCCTGGCCAAATCGCGTGTAGCTCATGTTGAAAACATTGATGAGGTTTGACCGGAAGACCGCCGTGTACTGCGCCGCAAAACCTTTGCTGTTGTCGCGCAGCGTGGATACCGGGCTTTGCCCGGGAAACTGCGCCAGGATCTGATCGTCGGTGTTGTCAGCGAGCGTTCCGCGCACGCTCAAGGTGTGCTTGGCGGCTTGATCCAAATGAACATCGATCTTGCCGACGATGGCATGATCGCTGCGATGGCTCGGCGCGTTAAATCGATAACCGCTGAAGTTCAACCCTCCGTCCTCGCCAAAAGACGGAGCGTTGCCGCGAGGATATTGATTTAGGACGGGAAGGATACTGGCGTTGACTCCCTGATTCAGGGGATCAACCGATTTGATGTCGCTTGCGGAGATGGTCTGAACAAATATCGTGTCCTTCGTCGGGTCACAAATACCGTTTAGCCCGGTGGGGTTGTTGCACATCGTATATTTAAAGATCCCTTGACGGAGCGTATCGGAAGGCACCGCGCGAACTTGCGCGACACCGCTGCCGTCCTGTCGCTGCTCGTAGTTGAAGAAATAAAAAGCCCGGTCGCGCACGAATTTGCCGCCAGCGGAACCGCCGAACTGGTTGCGCACCAGCGGTTGGCGGGGTACGCCGGCCTGATTGTTGAACCAGGTGTTGGCGGCCGTAGCGGTATTGCGATTGTATTCATACAAGGACCCATGGAGCTGATTTGTGCCGCTCTTGGTCACCAGCGTGACCTGTCCACCGGACGATCTCCCCTGGTTGGGGCCCTCTCCCGCCACCGTGACGCGGAATTCCTGGACGGAATCCAGCGGAATGGGCAGCACGGCGTTAAACCCGGAATTGATATTTGCACCGTTGGCGTTTGATCCCTGGTAACCACCCATGCCGGTGGCGGTGGCCTGCGCCACCAAGCCGGAATTCTGGTTATTGTTTACATCCGCGCCGTCCAAAGTGACGTTGTTCTGGTCGCGGCGCCCACCCAGCACTTCTCCATTGGAAGTCACGCCGGGCTGCACGCTCAGCAGTTCCACAACGTTTCGCGTTTGTAGCGGGATTTGCCGCACCTGCATTTCGCTAAACGGATTCCCCATACTAGCGTCCGTGGTGTTCACCTGGGAGACTTCCGAGGCCACGTTCACCACTTCTCCCGTGGCACTGACCGCCATCGCCAAATCCAGCGTGCCGGGAGTGTTCACCAGCAACTTGACGTCGCTGCGCGTCATGGTGGCGAATCCCGCTTTCTCCGCCGTGACTTTGTACGTTCCGGGAGCAATCTGGAGAAATTTGTACTCGCCACTGGCGTCGGTAACGTTTTGGCGGAGCAAACCGTTGTCCGCGTTGCTGATGCTGACGGTGGCTCCCGGAATGACGCCTCCGGAAGGATCGGTGATGACGCCTCTTAAAGATGTAGTGGACTGCGCGGAACAACTAAGTGTTGCCAGGAAAAAGCCGAGCAGACCCGGAAAAATGCTTCTCATACTCACCCCTTGCTTTGAACAGGACAGAAAGTTTCATTGGGCAAGCATTAGAGGCGGGGGCTGCGGCGGTGTCAAAACGATTCTTTGGATGGAATCAATGCAAGTTCTTGATTGATTTTGGCTATCGGCAAAATGGCGATTAGGCCGCTAATGGAATCGGCTCGATTCGCCCGAGCAAAAAAACATATCCGGCGATGCCCACCAACAAAAACGCCGCTGCCGCCGCGAACGCCCAGGCAAAAGAGTGCGTGGCGTCGGCCATATAACCTGTGGCAATAGGTGCGGCGATCGCCGCCAGTTGATTCCCAAAATTTAGAATTCCTCCCAGCCTCCCCACGCTTCCCTCAGGCGCGATCAATGAGGGAATAGACCAGCACACCGGCGATGCCGCCGCAAGGCCGCCAAGCGAAACACTCATCCAAAACACGGCGACGCCCGGAGTATGTGCCCCAGCCGCGCCGAAAATCCCCAGCCCAAAACTTGTCCCACCCACTAACACCGCTTGCCGGACTCGCGAAGAATTCCATCCTCGCTCGATCAGGAAATTGACCAGCCAGCCGCCCACGAGAAATCCGGTGAGTGTCCCAACCAACCATGGCACGCTGGCATAGAACACGGAATGCAGCAGGTCCACGTGCAGCGACTTCGAGAGATAGCTCGGCACCCAGGTCAGCAACAAATAAAAGGTGTAATTGTACGCGGCCGAGCCAAGCACCAGCCCAATCACCTTTCGCTGGCCCAGCAAATCAAGAAGCGCGGCTCCCCTTCCCCCTTTGGCCGCTCCTTCCGGCTGCGCTCCTCCCAGAACGATGTAATTTCGTTCCGCGTCCGTCAGTGACTTGTCTTCGCTGGGATTGCGGTAAATCCAATAGAACAGGACGAAATAAAGAAAGCTTGCGAAACCGGTCGCCGCGAAACTCCATCGCCAGCCGAACCGCAACAGCAGCAAGCCGATCAACGGCTGTCCGATCGCCGGGCCAAGCTTCGCGGCGGAATCAAAGCACGCGGTTGCCAGGCTCCGCTCGCGCTCCGGAAACCAGTATCCGATGGCCTTGGAATTTCCGGGAAACGTGGGGGCCTCGCCCACGCCAAGCAGAAATCGCGCGGCAACGAAACTTTTCAGCCCGCTCGCGGCTGCCGCCCCAAAGGAAGCCATGCTCCACAGAAACGTGCTGACTCTGCCGATCAGGCGCACTCCAAAGCGGTCGAGCAGTACGCCGGAAGGAAGCTGCAGCAAGCAGTAGGTCCAACTGTACGCGCTCAGCAGGTAGCCAAACTGAACGGTGGAGATGCCGAACGCGGCATGCAGCGCATCTTGGGAAACCGACAAGTTGACGCGGTCGAAAAAGTTCACCAGCACGCCGAAGCCGAGCAGCGACGCCATCATCCACCGGCGTCGCGGCACGCCTTCTCGTTCGTCGCTGCTTTCTTGAGACACTTGCTCGGTTCCCTCCACGTGACCAAAGGCAATTGCAAAACGCCTCTTGACTCTTCTAAATCATTGATTCTAAAGGTTCCGAGTTAGGCTTTGAAATGTTCTGTAATAATAATGACGGGGAGATTGTAGAGAACCAGGGAAACCAAGTAAACGAATCCATTTTGCGCGGTATGATTCCGCTCGCGCTCCCCTTCCGCACGTCGGCGAAGGGGGAATAGAGTTCAGCTTCCATGAAAACTCTTGATATCGCGGTCATCGCAGGAGACGGGATCGGTAAGGAAGTCGTGCCTGAAGGGATCCGCGTGCTGGATGCGGCAGGACAGCGCTTTGGTTTCCGAATGAGCTGGCACGCTTTCGATTGGAGCTGCGAAACTTACGTCCGTTCCGGAAAGATGATGCCCGCCGACGGCCTGGAGCAACTGTGGCCTTTCGACGCGATCTTCCTCGGCGCGGTCGGCCATCCCAGCGTCCCGGACCACGTCTCGCTTTGGGGACTCTTGATCCCCATCCGCCGCGCTTTCCGGCAATACGTGAATTTGCGGCCGGTGCGCCTGTTTGAAGGAATCGAGACTCCGCTGAAGAATTGGAAGCCCGGGCAGATTGATTTCTGCATCGTGCGAGAGAACAACGAAGGCGAATACTCGAACATTGGGGGCCGCCTTTACGAGGGCACGGAAGAGGAGATGGCCGTTCAACTGACAGTTTTCACGAGGCGCGGCGTGGACCGCGTGATGCGCTTTGCATTCGATTTAGCCCGCAAACGAAAAAAGCACCTGACTTCGGCGACAAAATCGAACGGCATCATTCATACCATGCCGTTCTGGGATGAACGCTTTCAAGCGATGGCCGCTGGGTTTCCGGATGTCCGCACGGACCAATACCACATCGACATCCTGACCGCGCACTTCGTGCGCCACCCGGATTGGTTTGATGTGGTCGTGGGCTCCAATCTTTTCGGCGATATTCTCTCCGACCTGGGCCCGGCGGTGGTCGGATCGATTGGCATCGCGCCCTCTGCGAACCTCAACCCCGAGAAGGAATTTCCTTCCATGTTCGAGCCGGTGCACGGCTCCGCGCCGGACATCGCCGGAAAGGGAATTGCCAATCCCATAGGACAAATTTGGTCGGGGGCGATGATGTTGAGGCATCTTGGCGTTGCGGACGCTGCGGACGCTGTGGAGAACGCCATCGCGGAAATCTTGGCGAAATCTGAAATTCGCACTCCCGATATTGGCGGTAGGTCGACGACCAGGGACATGGGAACCGCCATAGCGCGGCAACTCAGCAAATAGGATCCATTCCATCACTGAAACTTCCGAGAGCGAGGGCCTCGGAAGGACTCTGGCACCATCTCGCAGACTTGCGATAATCTGTGCGTGTTCGTTCGTGGGCAAGGTGCGTGCATGCTGGGTCGACCGGAACCGCAAAAAAAATCCGCCTTAAAGAATCCGTTCCTCTATTCCTGGGCTGTTATCGGCGTCGTGGCGCTGGTGGTGGGCTGGATAATCTTCTCCCGCTGGTACGAAAACCGTGCCATTGAAAATCGCGCCAAACAGGAAAGCATCCAGAAACGACTGGAGCAGGATCGTGCCGCCCTCGAGCAACTCGGAGGAAAAGAGCTGGCCATCCAAAACTTCTATGCCTATCCGGGAACGATTCGCCGCGGCGAATCCGTGCAGTTATGCTATGGGGTGGCCAACGCCAAGACCGTCAAGCTGGAACCCCAGTCGAATCCGGTGTGGCCGTCGTACGCCCGGTGCGTTGACGTAACTCCCACGAAATCAACCACCTACACACTGACGATTGCCGACGCCGCCGGCAACACGCGCACCCAGTCCTTGGAGGTAAAAGTCCGCTAACTGCGGGAAGGGCCTGTTCGCGCCGATTCTCGCGCTGCCCCTTGTGAGTTCAATTCTCGCCCGTCTATAATGTTTACTTACGCGGGGTCCGGCAGACCATCCGTTGGTCGCGGACTCCGCCGAATTTTTTAGCGAACGCACGACCGACGACTATGTCCGACCCACTAGCGAAGATCAAGAAAAAGCTACAGGACGAAATCGACCAGCTCTCGCACGAGCTGAGCGTCGAGCTACCCAAGGAAATCGCGGTGGCGCGCGCCCACGGCGACCTCTCCGAAAACGCCGAGTACAAATTTGCCAAGGAGCGCCAGGGCTACGTCAACCTGAAGATCGGCCACCTCAAGAAGCGCATGGGCGATCTCAGCATGCTTAACCTCACAAACATCCCAAAGGATCGCTCCGGGTACGGTTCACGGCTCACCGTTCTAGATTTGCAGCGCGACACGAAAATCGAATACACGCTGGTAAGTACCGAGGAAGCCGACGCGGAGAAGGGCCTCATCTCCACGACTTCGCCCATCGGCAAGGCGCTGCTGAACCGCAAGGTTGGCGATGAAATCGAAGTCACCACCCCCGCCGGGAAGAAAGAATTCGCAATCGTCCGGCTTGTGACTATCCACGACGAGTAACCGTTCGGCTGTTCCGGGGGCCCGGTAAATCATCGGCTTCCTGCTCTTCGTTTCTCTGCGTATCTGCGTTAAGTTTGATTCGTCTTGCAGGTTTGTCCAGTTTTGCTTTTCGAATTTCTATTTTCCTTTTTCTCTGCGATTCTTTGTTTATGAAACCTGCTCTGATTGTTCACGGCGGCGCGTGGGATATTCCTGACGACGCTATCGACGCTTGCAAATCCGGCTGTCACAGCGCTCTTGCTGCCGGCTGGTCCATCCTCTCCCGCGGCGGGTCCGCTCTCGATGCCATCGAAGCCGCCATCATGGTCCTGGAAGACGACCCCGTTTTCGACGCGGGCTACGGCTCACACCTCAATTTTGACGGTCGCGTCGAATGCGACGCCATCGTGATGAACGGCGGTACGCTGCGCGCCGGCGCCGCCGCCACTTTGCAACGCATAAAGAATCCCATACAGGTCGCCCGGAAGATCCTCGAAAATTGCCCGCACATGATGCTCGTCGCCGAAGGCGCGGAGCGCTTCGCCAAGGAACAGGGAATCAAGCTCTGCAAGCCGGAAGAATTGGTTAGCGAAGCTGAGTGGATAGCCTGGCAGAAGTGCAAGGAAGATACACACGCCGCCGAGCATCACCGCGGCCACGAGCAGGGCACCGTCGGCGCCGTGGCCATCGACGCGAATGGCAATCTATTCGCCGCCACTTCCACCGGCGGCACTTGTTGCAAACTTCCGGGCCGCGTGGGAGATTCGCCGTTGATTGGCTGCGGGTGCTATGCCGACTCCGAAGCCGGCGGCGTCTCCTGCACGGGTTACGGTGAAGCCATTATGAAAGTCGTTCTGGCAAAATCCGCCGTCGATTTTCTCCGCCGCCCCGCGACTTGCGTGGACACGCCCGCCAACATTTCTTGCCGGACCTCGAACGCCGATCTCGTCGCCCGCGAAGCCATCCATCTGCTCGCCAAACGCACGCACGCCACCGGCGGACTCATCCTGCTCGACTGCCACGGCAATCCCGGCTTCGCCTTCAACACGCCCCGCATGGCATATGGCTATGTCGCTGGTGACGGCAAGTTTCTCACCTCGATTTAGTTTAGTTCCGTCGGCCAAGCACATTCGTACGCGGCAATGCCGTGCTGCTCGCGATGACAGGCGCCAACAAACTTGGAGCCCGACATTGACTTTATTTGCAAATCATTACATTTTTCTTAAGGTTTGCTCATTCGATGCGCAGGCCTGCTAAAATCTCGCTTCGATGCCGGCCTTCATCATCGTTTGCATCCTTCTTACCTGGCTCCTTTGCGCCGCCGTGTGCGCGGGCGTGGGTTCGCTTCTCCTCCGCGCACTCTCTTTCGTCCCGGAATCCCGTCCTATGGACTGGAGCTCGCAGCCTGTCCCGGCCGTGGCGGAAAGGGGTCAAAGCAGTTCTACTCTCCGACCATCTCACTTTCTAACTCTCCAGGGCTTCTCTCTTCCGGATTCTTTCTGGACCGGCGTCGCGGTCATCACCGCGATCCTGCAGCTCTATCACTTCTTCAGACCGATCGATCTCGGCACGGTTCTTGTGTTGATGGGTTTGGGCCTTGGCGGATGGATTTGGAATCGAGCGTCGCTTCTGCACTTCTCCGGCAGTTCCAAGTTTCGATTTACAACTGGCAACCTGCACCTTTCGACTCTCCTTCTTCTCTTCATTGCGGCGGCGATCATCGCATTTCGCTGCGTGGCTCTTGGCGAACACTACGACACTGGCTTGTATGGCGCGCAGGCCGTCCGCTGGTTTATCACCTACCCGCTGGTTCCGGGCCTCGGCAACATACTCGGACAGCTCGGATTTAATTCCTCCGTCTTCCTTTGGTTTGCCGCCTTGGACCAAGGCCCTTGGCGTGGGTTAGCGCACCATCTTTTCGACGGTTTTTCAATCGTCGCGCTATTCGCCTGCATTATTCCAGCAGCGCTTCGTATCTTGCGCGCCGAAAGTATTTCTCCCATCGACTGGTTCTGGACTCTCCTTTTCGTTCCCGCAACGATCTGGGCGACCACCAGCAAGATCGTGGGCACCAACACGGACCTTCCCACCAGCGTGGTGTGTCTGGTTGCCGCAGCGATGCTTTTCCGGGCCCTCGGCGGAAACTTTCCACAACCTGGCGCACCCAGCAGCGCTCCTCGCTCAATGGACCTAGTGATAGCGATGGCGCTCTTTTCGCTGGCGGTCACGTTTAAGATTTCGAGCGTCATGTTTGCGTCGCTGGGGTGGACGCTGGCTGCGGCGAAGTTGTGGATGCTGAGTCGCAACGCCCCGTCCGGGAAACGGGAGTTGATGTGGGGCCTGATTCTGAGTGCGGCGATCGTGCTTCCGTGGATCGGGCAGGGGATCGTTTTGACAGGGTATCCGTTTTTCCCGAGCGCGGCTTTGGCGATTCCGGTGGATTGGAGAGTGCCGGCGCTGGAAGCTCAATTGCAAGCGGACTTTGCGCGGTCCTTTGCGCGCGTTCCAGAACTTACTCTCGAATACGCACATGGGTGGACTTGGCTGCGGCCGTGGTTCCGGGAATTGGTGAGGGAAAGGGAAGGATTCTGGATTCCACTTTTTTTCGGGCTGGCGGGCTGTGCGGCGGGAATCCCTCGAATGACGCGAGGAAACTGGCGTTTGCTTCCGCAGTGGTTGTGGCTTCTGGCGCCCTCGCTGGGTGGCTTGGTCTTTTGGTTCTTGGAGGCGCCTGCGATGCGTTTTGGTGAACCGCTGATGTGGACGGCCGGAGCGACGCTGGGAACTCTTGCAGCGCTCCAATTCTTGGACCGGCCGGGAAGAATTCGAATAGCGCTGGCGGGCTTGCTGTTGTTGACGGCGTGGGCGGCTCACCCGCGGCTTTTTTGGAGTTCGTACTTTCGGCCGAGCATTGGCGTTCGAACGTTTCTGCAGCTGCCAGCAGCGAGGCTGAGGGCGCACAAAACCGCATCCGGGCTGGCGGTCTATCTGCCGGTGGAGACCAATCAATGCTGGGATGCGCCGCTGCCCTGTTCTTTTTATTTTCACGATGCGCTGCGGCTGCGGGAACCGGGAAAACTGGAACGAGGATTTGCTTCTGAATCGTCAGGCGCGGTCGTGACGTGGAAGTGAAGAGGCGGCAGCACGCGCCGTGATGCGCGGCTTGACTGATCCTCTTCCCACCTAATACTAACCAATAATTTATTTGCATAATTAACGAAATATAATCAGAATGGCATAGCCACTGATAGTTACTAGAACTGCCCTTCGTTTTCCGGGTGCCGCTCTGTACTTTGGTCCTGACACCGGTATTCGAATCGGCCGATCCCACGATGCGTCCGTTTCGGAACTGGCGGGCAGTCTCTCCACGGCGAGACTGGGTGTATCAAGAGTGCGGTAGCAAGGAGGCAGCTCATGGGTCCTAACCCGCGAGAAATTCCCAGCGTTGAGGTGGTCCAACCCATCCGGCTCACGACGGAAGTCACTCTTCACCTGACGCCGTTCGATCAAAACGAGTATCGGCGGCTTATCGAAGCACGCGGACAAACCATCAGGAGCGCCGTGAGACGGCTAAAACCCGCGCTGGCACTTTCGAATGCCGTGGATGCCGGCTGCGGCGTGGGATTTTTTTCGCAGACGCTTGCGGAATGTGGGTTGAATGTTTGCGGATTCGATGGGCGGGAAGAAAACGTCGCGGAAGCGCGGAGGCGGTTCCCGAATATTCCGTTCGAACAGGGCGACATCGAAGCCCTGTCGATATTGCAGTTGGGGCGATTTGATCTCGTGCTGTGTTTCGGGCTGCTCTACCACCTGGAGAATCCTATGCTGGGGATTCGGCATCTCCGCGGGCTTACGGAGAAGTGTCTTTTGCTGGAAAGTATGTGCCTGCCGTACGAAGAGCCGTCAATGGTTCTGCGCGATGAGCCGCGCCAGGAAGATCAGAGCCTCACCGACGTGGCCTGCTGCCCGAGCGAGGGCGGCCTGGCGAAGATGCTGTACCGCGCAGGATTTAAAATGGTTTATCGCATCATGCCGCTGCCGGGTCACGAGGATTTTCGCGAAACCGTCGAACACTCGCGGCGCCGCACCGTTTTGCTGGCTTCGTCCGTGAGGATCGACGTTGCTGGGTTCCGGCTGATTCCAGAGCCTTATGTCGCGGAAGACCCCTGGGCAAAGAAGCCTGCGGCGGCAGCAGCCACATTTCCACAGCGCATCGGCCGGTTCCTGGCCAGCCCGACGCGCCGCAAATACATTACCTTGGCGAATCGGGCGCGGCGCATTTTTCCCGGGATGCCGATTCCCTTGCGGCTGCCGTTCGGGGCGTGGTGGCTGGCGGAGAAAAGCGCTCTGGACCACGAGCTGATTTACAACGAGTTCGAACATATGGAGATGCGGTTTGTGGAGCGGCTGCTGCGGCCGGGCATGACGGTGATCGATGCGGGGGCGCATCATGGGCTGTATACGCTGCTGGCGTCGAAACGCGTGGGGGGAGACGGCAAAGTCATGGCGATCGAGCCTTCACCGCGGGAGCGCGAACGGCTGGAGAAACATCTGCGATTGAACCGCTGCTCCAACACGGAATTGGTGACTTGCGCACTCGGGGAAGACCCTGAGGAGTCGGACCTTTATCTGATGGAGGGAGATCAAGACTGGTGCAACAGCCTGCGTCCGCCGGCGGTCGACGGGCCGGTCCGGAGGGTGCGCGTCACCGTGCGGCGGCTGGATGATGTGCTGGCTGGTTCGGGCGTCAGCAAGGTGGATTTCATGAAATTGGACGTAGAAGGGGCGGAACTTTCCGTTCTGCGTGGCGCGATGAAGCTGCTGGAGGGGGAATCGCGGCCGGCGATTCTGGCGGAAGTGCAGGACGCTCGAACGGAAGCGTGGGGTTACGCGGCGCGGGAGATTTTGCAGTTCCTGGTTCGAATGGACTACCGCTGGTTTGTGATCGCAGCGAAGGGCGCGCTGCTGCCGATTTCCTGCGAGCAGGAATGCCACGATGCGAACTTGGTGGCGCTGCCGGTAGAACGCTCGGACGAATTTCTCGGTCTTCTCGGACGGAGTTAGAGCAATCCTTCGGTTGGCGAGTCGCACCGGCCGTATTTAATCGCCGGCGCGTCGTGAAACGCAGGCCAATCCTGTCTCCGAGGAGTTAAAAAACAGCTCGACTGCTGGTACTCTTCTATTGAAGGAGCTGCCCTCTCACGCCAGTTCGTGGCCATTTCAGGAATGCGGTTCGCGGCGATTTCACCGCACTTTCTTGTTTGGGGCTGACGGGAAGAGGCTGAGATATAAACGGATGAGAGTTTTGGTCACTGGCAGCAGCGGTCTTGTCGGTTCGGAGGCGGTGGAGCATTTCGACCGGCAAGGGCATGAAGTTGTAGGCGTGGACAACAACATGCGGCGGGTTTTCTTCGGTCCGGCGGGCGATACGCTTTGGAATCTGGAGCGGCTAAAGTCCGTGACCAAGCGGTTCACGCACGCGGCGCTGGACATTCGTGACCGAACCGCCATCGAAGAACTCTTTCGAACGCAGCGCTTTGATTTGATCGTGCACTGCGCGGCCCAGCCTTCGCATGACAAAGCGCGAGAGATTCCGCTGCTCGATTTCGAAGTGAACGCGCTTGGCACGGTGAACCTCCTGGAAGCGACGCGGCAATACTCGCCCGAGGCGGTCTTCGTATTTTTGAGCACCAACAAGGTTTATGGCGATGCGCCGAATGAGATTCCGCTGGTAGAGCTGGAAAAGCGGTATGACTATGCGCGAGCGGAGCATTTTGCAGGTGTCACCGAGAGCTGCCGGATCGATCAGACGCTGCATTCGCTGTTTGGTGCTTCGAAAGCGGCGGCGGATCTTGTCGCTCAGGAATACGGGCGCTACTTCCAGATGAAAGTGGGAGTTTTTCGAGGCGGTTGCTTGACGGGGCCATCGCACTCCGGCGTCGAGATGCACGGCTTTTTGTCGTATCTGGCGAAGATGACGCTCAGCGGGGAAAGGTATTCCGTTTTTGGATATAAGGGCAAGCAGGTGCGCGACAATATTCACAGTCATGATGTGGTGCGCGCGATTGAGGAGTTTGCGGCAAATCCGCGGCCGGGCGAGGTCTACAATCTGGGCGGAGGGCGCGCGAACAGCATATCGATGCTGGAGGCTATCGAGCGAATCGAGCAGATGACCGGACGCAAGCTGGATTGGCGCTACGTGGACGAAGCGCGCAAGGGCGACCACATTTGTTACATCTCGAATCTTGGCAAATTCCAAAGCCACTATCCGAATTGGAAAATTACGCGGGGATTGAACATGATCTTCGAAGAACTTATTGCGGCACATCGCGCGCGACTGGCGCAAGTCGCGGCGGGATGAGCCGAAAAAGGCAAGAATGACGGCCCCTTTCTTCACCGTCCTGATCGATAGCTACAACTATGGGCACTACATCGAGGAAGCGGTTTCGAGCGCCCTGGAGCAGGATTTTCCCGTTGAACAACGGGAGATTCTGGTGGTAGATGACGGATCGACCGACGACACGCAAGAGCGATTGCGGAAATTCGGAGAAGCGATTCGTTACTTGCGCAAGCCGAACGGCGGCCAGGCTTCGGCATTCAATTTAGGCTTCAAGCACGCGCGCGGCGAAGTGGTGGCGCTATTGGATGCGGACGACGTCTGGCTTCCCGGAAAACTGAGCCGCGTACATGAAGAATTCACGCGCCATCCAGAAGCGGGAATGGTGTACCACCGAGTGCATTTGTGGAGCGGCAAAGACGAAATTTCCGGGGACACCTATTTCATTCCTGTTTCGGGGCGCGTAGCGGAGAATCGGCGCACCCTGTTGCAATATCCGATGATGCCCACGTCCTGCCTGGCGTTCCGGCGCGAAGCGGTCCAGAAACTGTTGCCTATATCAGAGTCGCTGCGATTTCAGGCCGATGCCTATCTCACTGCGCTGGTCATTTTTGTCGCGCCGGTTGCAGCATTGCCGGAGGTGCTGGGGAAATATCGTCTGCACGGAGCGAACTTGTTCCGGACCAACGAGAAGCAAATCTCTCGCAGCCAAATCGAACGCAGAATGGCCACGCGGGCCGCTCTTCTCAGTGAAATTCATAATTGGTTGCGAAAACATGGCCGTGACACGAGTTCTCCGGACATTCGCGACTACCTGAAGCAATGGGCAAAAGCTCAGGAACGGGATGGATTCGCGTTGAGAACGCCGAGCCGCTGGAAATACTTCCACCACCTGCTTGATTTTCCGCGGACGTACGCCGAGCTCATGACGCCGCGGCACCGGGCCTACAGCTACGTGCGTGCATTCGCGGCGCTGTTCCTGGGCTATCATCATCTGCATGTTCTGGATGACGTTCGAATGAAGCGCAAGCGGCTGTTTGTTTCTTCCGCGGAGAAGAACGTGGCGGCGGAAAAAGAAAGAGCGTTGGTGGCGAAAGGCTAAAACGAAGGTTGTGCGGAAGTATGATTCAAGAATTCGGAGAGCCAAAATTTGGCGAAAAGTTTTGCCAGCGTATTGATCGATACATATAACCACGAGCGCTTCATCGAACAAGCGATCGTAAGCGCGCTGGAACAGGATTTTCCCGGCTCCGAGCGCGAAATCATCGTGGTCGACGACGGCTCGACGGATCGCACGCCGGAAATTGTTAAAAAATTCGAGCCGCGAGTGCGGCTGTTGCGCAAGGAAAATGGCGGGCAGGCCTCGGCGTTTAACGCCGGTGTTTCGGAATGCAGAGGAGAATTTGTCGCCTTTCTGGATGGCGACGACTGGTGGGCGCCCGGAAAACTGCAAGCCGTGGCCGGCGCACTCGGCTCCAATGCATCGATTGGCCTTGTAGGGCACGGCATCACCGAAGCATTTCCAGATGGGAGTCAGCATGTCCAGTTGCTGAATGACGTGCCCCGATTTCGCATCGATAGTGAAGCCGGAGCACGATCGTTTCGTCTGAGAAAAAGTTTCTTGGGCACCAGCCGCATGACGATGCGGGCCGCTGTTTTGCGCCAGATCGGCAGAGTGCCGGAGGCGCTTACGATTCAGGCGGATGAATATCTGTTTACAATCGCAGGATTTATGGCCGAAGTGTTGATCTTGAGAGAATCGCTGGCGTTTTATCGCCTCCACGCAAGGAATGCCTTCCAGGTTGCGAGCGGGGACAGGTCAGCGCTCCGCCGCAAACAGAATGTGCTTGAAACATTGGCGAAATCACTAACCACGAAGCTTGAGGAACAAAAAGTGGCGCAAGGTATCGCGCGCATCATCGTTGAATCGATTGAAACCGAAGCCGAGTTGATCCGGCTTTCGCTAGATGCGGGATTGCCGTGGGAGACCGTCCGCACGGAGGTGCGCAACTATCGAATCATGCATCCCGACGCGTCGCTTCCACACTGGCTTTTCAAGTGGCTCGCGTTGCTGCCCTCATGCGTAATGCCGTCGCGAAATTACTATTCGCTGCGCCAAAGAGTTTCCGAGAACGGCGTTTACCGCAAGGCGCGGGAAAAATGGCTGCCATTTTTGCAGCACGCCCATGTCGATCGATTCTGGACAACGAAGCTGTGAGAGCTCTCGCTCTTTATTTTGGATTGCAGGGACGCCCTGTTGACGGGACGTAAGGCGATGCCTAGATGCGGATTTTAATGATATCGGGAGTGCCGGGAAGGGCCGAGGCCGGGGTCGCCGGGATTGTCTACAACGTGGCGAAGGAACTGGGCGGCCTGGGACACAGCGTGAAGCCCATTTTTTTCGAGGACTTACTTCCAAAGCGAAAGTGGCCTCATCGTTTTCGTACCATCGAATTCGCGAAAAGGGTCTCGGAATATGTGAGGGAAGTACGCGCCGACTTCGACGTTATCAATGTCCACGCACCTTTTGGCTTTTGGTACGGGTGGCAAAGACGCAGTCATGGATCGGAGGCTGGTCCTGCGTATGTGATGACCATGCACGGTCTTGAGGAACGCCGGAATTACTCGATGGGCAGAGAAGCCAAGAAGGGACGCGCGGATTATTTCCGATGGAAGAATCGTGTCTGGCAGCATCTCTATCATATGCGGACTTATCAGTGGTCCTTTGAAACCGCGGATCAATGCATCGTGACAAACCGCGAGGCTTTGCTCTTTCTTCAACTACATTACAAACTACCTCCGGATCGCGTGTGGTTTGTACCAAACGGTGTGGGACCGGAATTTTTTCACGTGCGCTCTTTCTCTGGCGGAAGTGCGACCAAGCTTCTCTTTGTCGGAACGTGGATCGACCACAAGGGAATTTATTACCTGGCGGAGGCCTTCGAAAAAGTCCTGCGGGTCGTTCCCGAGGCCCGGTTGACAATTGCAGGCTGCCTGGAGCCGGAAGAAAAGGTGCGCCGCTGCTTTGCGCCGTCGGCCCAAGCGGCCCTGGAAGTTTGGCCGTTTGTCGCGCGAGCGGAGATTTCCAGTTTGTATGCCGAGCACGAAATATTCGTGCTGCCTTCTCTCATGGAGGGAATGCCTTTGGTCGTACTGGAAGCCATGGCCAGCGGAATGCCCGTTGTTACCACGGAATCCAACGGCATGACCGATTTGATCGAGGATTTGCATGACGGGCTGTTGGTGATTCCCGGAGACGCTGACTCGCTGGCATCCGCGATCACCAAAGTTTGCCTGGATGGGGAACTGCGGCAGCGGCTCGGCAGCGCCGCCCAGGAGAAAATGAAACGCTATACTTGGAACGCGTGCGCGCGCCGCCATGAAATGGTTTTTAACCGCGCGACGGGATTCAACGCGGACAGCGCAGCAGCGGCGAAACCAAAGGTCCTCGCCGCAGGATGACGTCCGAGCCGCTCCTTGAGCCATGCCGTCAAGACTAGGGCAAGACGTGGAAATACCTTGACTATCCAAGGGAATCTATTGCGCGGCATGTGCCTGCCCAGCCCTTTGCACCGAGGGTCTGTGGTGAATAATCTGTTGATGATTGCCAAGTCTGTGGAGGAAAGAACGGGGCGGAATGCTGACTCTGGGGATTAATTATTCGCAGATGCATGATTCGTCGGCGTGCCTCGTGCGCGATGGCGAGCTGCTGTTTGCCGTGGCGGAAGAACGCATCAGCCGGTTGAAGCACGACGCCGGCTTTCCGAAGAACGCTATCCGGGCGTGCCTGGACTTCTCGAAGGTGCAAGCGGAGCAATTGGACGAAGTTTGTTTCGGCTGGCAGACCGCGGGGCCGGTCTTCCGGCACGATTTGAAGTGCTACGCCGCGGGGAAAATGCCGCTGACGTATCTCAATGGGCTGAATTCGACGCTGCACTTCCTGAGCATGTGGCACCAAGAAAGCGGCGCGAAGAAATTCGCGCAGCAATTCGGGCCAACGAAAGCTAAGATGCGGTTTATCGATCACCACCTGGCGCACGCCATCAGCGCGTATGCGTACTCGGGGTTTGATGAAGCCGCAGTTGTGGTCATGGACGGCCGCGGCGCGTGGGAAGCAACCACAATCTGGCACGGGCACAACGGCAGGCTGGACCCGGTGCTGATGATTCCGTTTCCGGATTCGGTGGGATATTTCTACAGCGCATTCACCGAGTTTCTCGGCTTTCAGCCCAATAGCGACGAGTGGAAGGTGATGGGGCTGGCGCCCTATGGGAAACCGGGCGTGGATTTGTCCGCGTTCATCGATTTGAAGGCACCGCCGTATCGCATTCACACAAGGCAACTGGTCGGCAACGGCGCGGCCCCTTTCGCCGCCATGACCGCGCTTCTCGGCCCGGCTCGCGTCCCGGAGAGCGATATCGACGACCGGCACAAAGACATCGCCTACGCTGTGCAGGACGCTTGCGAAACAGCAATGCTGAACGTCGTGCGGATGGCAATCGAGAAAACGCGGTCCCGGAACGTTTGCCTTGCCGGAGGAGTGGCGCTGAATTCGAAAGCCAATGGGAAAATTGCGGCAGCCGGCCTCGTTGACAAAATATTCGTGCAGCCCGCGGCTTCGGACGATGGAGTCGCGCTTGGCGCAGCGCTCGATCCATATCTGGACGACAGCGGACAATTGCCGAACAAGGAGATGCGGCACGGGTATTGGGGGCCATGTTTTGACGACAAGACAATCGAGGGAGCGCTGAGCACGTATAAGCTGCGATACACAAGGCTGCCAGACCCAGCGTCAAGCGCGGCGGACCTGCTTTCGCAGGGGAAAATTCTCGGCTGGTTTCAGGGGCGCATGGAATTTGGCCCACGCGCGCTAGGAAGCCGATCGATACTTGCCGATCCGCGCGACCCGGAAATGAATACGAAAGTCAACAACGCGGTCAAATTCCGGGAGTGGTGGCGGCCATTTGCGCCTTCGTTCAAGAAGGAAGCGGCGGCGGAATATCTGGAAAGCGCGTTGGATTCTCCATTTATGATCCTGACGGCGCAGGTGCGCCCGGAGAAGCGAAGGGTAATTCCGTCCGTCACGCACGTGGACGGCAGCGCGCGGCCGCAGACCGTGGAGAAAGAAATCAATCCGCTCTACTGGCGGCTGATCGACGAATTCGGGAAACGCACGGGCGTGCCCGCGGTCATGAACACGTCGTTCAATCTGCGCGGCGAAGCCATCGTGCACTCGCCGACGGATGCGATACGGACATTTTTCAGCTCTGGGATGGACGCGCTGGTAATCGGAAGCTTTCTCGTCGAAAAATGAGCGCTCTGAAATGAGCCGGCAGCCCGTCATCGCGCTCCTCGGACGGCCCGACGCGCCCACCGACGCGGTCGAAGAGTACTGCCGTTATCTCGGCGAAGCTTTGTTCGCGGAAGATTTCGACTTGAGCATCGAAAGAGTTGCATGGCACGAAAGCGGTTGGACTCGTGCGGCGAGCGCCCTTCTGCGCCGGGCCAGAGGATGGCGCGGAGCGTGGGTTCTGGTGCAATACACCGCGCTGGCATGGTCCGCGCGCGGTTTCCCGCTGCGCTTTCCCCGAATTCTCAAAACTCTCAAGGCCGCCGGTGCCCGCGTGGGTGTGGTTTTTCACGACATTGAGCCCTTCAGCGGAAGGCGGCCGATTGACCGAGTGCGCCGCCGCGCGCAGTTGCATGTCATGCGTAAAGCGCTGCGCCTTTCCGACGCGGTCGTTTTCACGGTTCCCATGGAAAAAATTTCCTGGATCAAGCGCCAAGCTGCCAAAGGGCGCTTCATTCCCGTAGGAGCAAATTTGCCGGCGTCAGGCGAAGCCGCGTCGAGCAAGGGTATTTCCACGGGCGGAAAACTCAGCGTCACGGTCTTCGGCATCACTGGAGGGCCATCGGGGAGCAAGGAAATCGAGAATATCGTCGAGGCTGTTCGATTTGCCGCTTCGCGCGTCGGAAATTTGCGGCTGATTGTTTTGGGCCGCAACTCGCAATCTGCCGAGGCGCAGCTTAAGGACCGCCTGCGCGATAGTACGGTGGAATTGCACGTTCTCGGAGTTCTTCCGGGAGAAGACGTGGTGCGCACTCTCTCCGTTTCCGACGTTCTGCTCTTCGTGCGCGGCCCCATTTCCTCGCGGCGAAGCAGCGCGATCGCGGGCATTGCTTGCGGCTTGCCCGTGATCGCCTTCGAAGGCCCGGAAACGGCCGCGCCCATCACCGAAGCGGGATTGGCGCTTTTTTCACCCAGGAAAAAGGGCGACTTGAAAGACGTGCTGCTCCGCGTTCTCGAGGACGAGCACTACCGCACTTCGCTGGCGCAGCGAAGCTGGCTGGCCCAGCGCCAATATTTTTCATGGCATGTGATTGCCGCGCGTTACGCGGAGCTTCTGCGGACAGAGAGTTAGGGTGCGCGGATTCTGAAGCGACCAGAGGAACCATAGCGTTCACCTGCACAAAGTTTGTTGATCTTCGCGTTAAGTCGAGCGCAGGCCGCTGGAACCGGAGTCTCGTCAGGAAGGCTTCTGAGGCGCAGTCGACGCGGTGCTGAGCTGCAATTCCTTCGCCGGAAAAGCTGCCATCACCGCCGGCAGCTCCACACGGAAAACGGCTCCGCCTTCCTGCCGGTTATAGGAAAGAATCTTTCCGCCGTGCTCTTGCACAATGCCAAAGCAAATGCTGAGGCCCAGCCCTGTGCCCTTTCCAACTGGTTTCGTCGTATAGAAGGGATCGAAAACGCGCTGCGGGTCCTTCAGGCCGGGGCCAGTGTCGGAGAAGAGAATGACGACGTTGGCCCGGTCGCGGATGGTCTTGATCGTCAGAACGCCCCCATTGGCCGCCTCCATGGCTTCCAGAGCGTTGCTGATAATGTTGAAAAAAACTTGCATCAACTGATTTCCATCTCCCCGAACGCCGGGGAGGACCGACTCCAACTGCAGCTCGATGCGCGTTGTCCCTGAACGCAGGTCCAGTGCGCGAAGTTGCACGGCGTTGTTTACCACCGTGTTGATGTCCAGCAAGGTGCGCTCGGCCGGCACTTGCCGCGCGAAACTCAACAGATTCCCGACCAGCGTCTTTGTGCGCCGCGCCTGATCCCGGATTTTTGCCGCCGTCGTCCGGGCCTTCTCCGGAACCGTGGGGTCATCGGCAAGCAAATCGGAAAAACCGAGGATCGCCGCCAGCGGATTGTTGATTTCGTGAGCTGCGCCGGCCGCCAGTTGCCCAAGAGAAACGAGTTTTTCCGATTGCACGATTTGCGCCTGCAGCCGCTTCAGGTTTTCGATTGACTGTTCCGACCGTGCGAGAAGCCGCGAGCGGTCCCGATCGGCAAGATGCGTGCGCAGAAAGATCAACAATGCCAGCGGGACGGAAGCAATCAAGGTGGCCATCAGGCGAAAATCTCGAACCTCGGGATCATCATGGCTGAACCGCAGCGTGTAGATGGCGAAGACCGGGAGCGAGATTACCGCCGCCATCGCCAGGCGCGCCGGCCAGACGTTTTCTTCCCAAGTGGAATCCGTGTCGGAGTCGTAAGCGTTTTCGGTGGGAGCATCCAACCGGTCCTGATTGTGATAGGCAATGACGCCGGCGAGGGCAAACCAAAGAAAGTGGGAAAGCAACGGGAGATCATACAAACTTCCCGTATAGTACTTGTCCGCCGGAATGGCCACGTTAATCACCAGCGAACTGAGCAGATAAAGAGTTGCCCCGCCAAAAAGATTGGCGTACACGATTCGCCAGGCTCCGCTGGACGTCAGCCAAAGTGCCGCCAGTCCCCCGACGATGACCATGTTCTGAATGTTGGCCAGCAAATTGTAGTTGTAATTGTATTGGGCGGCCATCGGCGAAGCATAAATCCATGGCAAGACCGCGTAGGCGTAGAGAAAAGTCCACCAGGTGAACAAGAGGACGAAATCTAGGTAGCCGAAGCGCAATCGGATTTGGCCACGCCGGCGATCCGGGCGCAGCGCCAGCGCCGCCATCATGGGGATGCCGCGGAGGAAGAACACGATATCCCCCGCGTTCAAATCAGGAAGAGGCTTGTGAAGGTAGACCTCGTGATAAGTCCACTGGAACTGGCCGATCATCCAAAGCGTGCAGCTCATGGCGATCAGCATCCAGAAAAGGTTCCGTCGCCAATGCGGCGTGCCGGCATTCAGTAGCAAGCCGGCGTTGGCGAGCAGCGGCAAAACGCACTGCACCAGATTCCCAAACGTAAGCAGCGACTCCGAGCCTCGCTTCAGCAACAGCGACGCGGTTGTGTAGATGACAAGGATGAATATCCAAGTCCCCACCATCCAGGCGATTCTGCGGGAGGAAGTCATACTCTGGTTATTTCCAGTGTAGGCGCACAGGGCAGGGATTCGAGAGCGCAGTCGCCCCGGTTTGGCCTAAAGATAAACGAACAAACGGCTGGAATTCCGAGACGTGCGCCGCAAAAATCTAAAATCCTGGCGGAGGAGGAGGGATTCGAACCCCCGAGACCCTTTCGAGTCTAACGGTTTTCAAGACCGCCGGTTTCAACCGCTCACCCACTCCTCCGCCTATAATTCTAACGCACTCCACCGGTGACAGGGGCATTTGTACCTGTGGGACGCTGTTCAGCCTGTATTGGTGCCTCACAAGCCGTTGGGCAGATGTCGATCCCACTTCCGCGCTCGTTCTCGCAAATCTGGTTCCAATCATGCCCGCGTGACTTTCGATCTACGATTTGGCGCTCCGCTCGCTGTTCGGTTTCGAACCACTCAGCGCGAAGAACAAGATGTAGAGATAACATGCAACCGCGGCGATGAGTGCGTAGTGAATGCCCTGGCCCCAGCTGGTCTCGCCCTGGATCATCGCCGGATAGTAGTGATGGTTGATCAGATCGCCGGCCTTTCCGACGATCCAGGGAATAATTGCCCCGCCCACAATAGCCATATTCAAGAGGCCGGAACCTTCACCTGTGAGTGGTCCCAGCTCGGCGATACCCATGGTAAAAATACACGGGAACATGATGGAGTTGAATAGGCCGACGGACAGGATACTCCACATCGCTACGTGGCCGTTCGTGAAGACGGACGTAGTGACAAGCAAGGCGGCCATAGTGCCAGCGAGCGCCAGCAATTTCCCCGGCTTGATCTTTTGCAATAAGGCCGATCCGATAAAGCGGCCAATCATGGCGCCCAACCAGTAGAACGAAATGTACTTTGCGGCTTCTCCCAGCGCAGCCCGGTAGCGAGCCGCGACGTCGGGAATACTGGCGGGTGATAGGAAACCGCCGATGTTGTCGAGCGCAAGATAATTGGAAATCGAGCTTCCGATGGCTACTTCGCCGCCGACATATACGAAAATTCCTATCGCACCGAAGATCAGATTGGGATGCTCCCAAATGGAATCGCTGATCTTTTCGCCGATGTGGCGCTCGGCCGATTCCATCTTGGGGAGCTTGGAAAGGCCGATGCCGATGGCCAGCAACGCCAGTGCTGTGGCGAAAAAATAGACATACAGCTTGATCACCGCGTCCGCTGCCAGGGAAGCGCTTTGCGCCATGGCCGTCGCTGTCGTTCTGAGAATCAAATGTGCGCCGATCCAGGGAAAAATCGCGGTCCCGAGAGAATTAAAGGCCTGCGTAAGATTCAAGCGGCTGGAGGCCGTTTGCGGTTTTCCCAGCACGGCGACATAGGGGTTTGCGGCAACCTGCAGGATCGTGATTCCGGATGCCAGAATGATCAACGCGGCGAGGAAAAACGGGAACGAAGGGATTCTTGCCGCCGGAAAAAAAGCCAGACAAGCGGCAATCATCGTCAGGAGCCCGACGACTATGGCTCTTTTGTATCCGATCCAATCGATAATCTTTGCCGCCGGAATGGAGAAAACGAAATAGGCGGAGAAAAATGCCGTTTGGATCAGCATGCTGGCGGCAAGTTCTATCTTAAAAACATGCTGCACATAGGGAATCAGAACATCATTCAAGGAGGTGAGCGAGCCCCACATAAAGAACAACGTGGTGAGAACTGCCAGCGCGCCGGTATAGGTGGCTGAGGATTCGCTCGTCGCCGTGGGAGTCTTAACGCTTATATTCTCCATCGAAGGTCACGTCCATTCTCCCGCGGGATTTGCAGCGTCCCGCGTCGTTGCTCGAGAACCCATCCTGCAAGCGCGCGCCGGTCGTCTTGACCCGCGCCGCATAATGACATACTTGGCCGGGAGACTAAACCTTTTGTGAGCGGAAAGATTTCGTAATACCGCCGCAATCTCGGGAAGTGCGAATCTCTTTGATTTTCATAGTGGTAACACCGGATGCGTTATTTTAATTGCTCACAGCTATATTCGGGCAATTGTATTCTTATGCGAACCATTGACACGCCGCGAGCCGCACCGTAGCATCGCTTTCATCGGCCGCGATTCTCGCTCACCCGCGCGCCGTTAGAGAGGCTTCTCATGAGCCTTCGCGATTTCATCTCCAAGCAATGGATCGACGTCATCGAATGGGTCGAGCCGGAAGAAGGCATCCTGGCCTACCGCTACCCCATGCAGGATCGCGAAATCCAGAACGGCGGCAAGCTGACCGTCCGCGATTCGCAAGCCGCTCTTTTTGTAAATGAAGGGAAAGTTGCGGACGTCTTCAAGCCCGGTCTCTACACCCTGAACACTCAAACGCTGCCCATCCTGACTTATCTCAAGAACTGGGATAAAGCCTTCCAATCGCCGTTCAAGTCTGATGTCTACTTTTTCTCTGCGCGGATTCAAACCGACCAGCACTGGGGCACACAGAATCCCATCACCATTCGCGACAAGGAATTTGGCGCCATCCGCCTCCGCGGCTTCGGCATTTACTCCTATCATCTGAGCGATGCCAAATCCTTCTACAGCAAAATCAGCGGCACGCGCGACGTTTATCGTGTCGCCGATCTCGAAGGCCAGTTGCGCAACACCATCATCGCCAAGATGACCGATGCGTTCGCCGCCAGCCAGGTACCCTTCCTCGACATGGCCGCGAACCAGGGCGCCCTCGCGGAGAAAATCAGCGAAACCCTCAAACCCGCCTTCACCGAATACGGGCTCACCCTGGACAGCTTTGTAGCCGAAAATCTTTCGCTGCCCGACGAGTTGCAGAAAGTGCTTGACCAGCGCATCAGCATGAATGTCCTCGGTGACATGGGCAAGTTCACGCAATATCAGGTGGCGCAAGCCATTCCCATCGCCGCTGCCAATGAAGGCGGGGGCGCGGTCGGCGTCGGCGCAGGTCTTGGTGCGGGTGTGGCCATCGGCCAGGCCATGATGGACGCCGTCAAGAAATCGACGTCGACTCCTGCTGGTGCCACAGCGCCTGCTGCAGCCGGCGCTCCTGCTGCCGAAACCAAATTCTGCAGCGAATGCGGCAAGCCCATCCCGCGCAGCTCCAAATTCTGTCCGGAATGCGGAAAGCCCCAGGTGTAGTGCCACCGCCTGCCATGAGCGGAATCGAATGGGTTGTCGAAGCCTTCGGATGCTCCTCGCAGTCGCTGCGTGACACTGCTGCTTTACGAGAATTATTCAACACGATCATCCGGGAGATGAAGCTCCGCCCGGTCGGCGAAACGCAATGGCACCAGTTTCCCGGCACCGGAGGCATCACCGGCCTGTGCCTGCTCGCGGAGTCGCACCTCGCATGTCACACGTTTCCCGAACACGGCTCGCTCTGCCTCAATCTTTTTTGCTGCCTTCCGCGCGCCGAATGGGACTTTGAAACGGTTCTGCGCCAACTCTTCGCGGCCAGCTCCGTTTCGGTCCGCAGGCTGCAGCGCCCTTTCGAATCCAAATGGAAGCAGGTCGCCAGTGACTGAGGCGAAACCATTTGTCGCCATCGCCGTGGGCCACTCGCGATGACCCAGCCCGTCGCCAACTGTCCCAACTGCGGCGCGAAGATCGTTTTTCGCTGGTCCAGCAGCGTGCAGACCGTATGCGATTTTTGCAAGAGCATCCTCGTCCGCACCGATGTAGACCTGAAAAAAGTCGGACAGGTCGCCGATCTTCCGCCGGACAGTTCGCCCATTCAAATCAATTCGGAAGGCAAGTACGGCAACAAAGCATTCGTTGTGGTCGGCCGTATCCTTTATGAGTACGATCAAGGCGGCTGGAACGAGTGGCACGTCATGATGAACGACGGCACAAGCGCCTGGCTCTCCGACGCGCAAAGCGAATACGCGCTCTCATTCTCTACGAAGACGGCCAATCTTCCCCCCGCCGCGCAGCTCCACGTCGGCCAGCAATTCACCTGGAGCAACCAGTGCTTTACCGTAAGCGTCATCACCCCCGCGCACTACCGGGGCGTCGAAGGCGAATTGCCATTTCAGTATTGGGACAAGACTGACGTCACCTTTGCCGATCTACGCACGGAATCCAGGAAATTCGCTACGCTCGATTACAGTGATTCCGAACCCGCTTTGTATCTCGGTGAATTCATCGAATTCGACGATCTTAAGTTGAAAAATTTGCGCAGCTTCGAGGGCTGGTGATGAGCGCCGGCGCACCGCCGCTTTCCGGGCCCCCTAAGCCGCAAGCGAGAGCACTGAATTGTCCCCAGTGCGGCGCCGCCATCACGCTACATTCGTTCGGGCAGGCCGTAACGGTCGTGTGTGCGAGCTGTCATTCCATCCTCGACGCCAAAGATCCCAACCTCGCCATCCTCCAGCAATTCGCGGCCATTACGCGCGACTTCAAGCCGCTCATTCCTCTAGGCACCCGCGGAAAGCTCCGCGGCGCGGACTACGAGATCATCGGCTTTCAGCGGCGCCACAGCAAAGTGGAAGGCATAAGTTACTCTTGGGATGAATACCTTCTATTCAATCCTTACAAGGGCTTTCGCTATCTTTCTGAATACAACGGCCACTGGAACGACATCACTGTTTGCAAAGAGCTTCCGATGGTCGAGGGAAGCTCAACCAATTACTTCGGCGAGATCTACAAGCACTTCCAGACGTCTGATGCCAACACCGACTTCGTCCTTGGCGAATTTCCTTGGCAGGTGCGTGTCGGCGAGCACGCTGTCGTCACGGACTACGTCCATCCCCCGCGCGTGCTCTCCAGCGAAAAGCTCAACAAGGAAGTCACCTGGTCCATCGGCGAGTACATGTACGGCCGCGAAATCTGGGACGCCTTCAAGCTCCCCGGTGCTCCGCCCGAAGCAACGGGCGTCTACGAGAATCAGCCTTCCCTCGTCGCCACCAACGTCACCGGAATCTGGCTCGCTTTCGCCGCTTTTACTGTTTTCCTCCTGGCGCTTATGGCCGGTTTCGACATGCGTGCGAAAAAAGAGCCAATCCTTCAGCAGACTTTTCAACTGAATCGCGGCGACGCAAGAGGCGAGGCTTCTTTTGTCACCAACGTGTTCGAACTCACCGGCCACCCTGCAACCGTGGAAGTGAAAACTTCCGCTCCCGTGGACAACCACTGGATCTATCTGAACTATGCGCTTATCAATCAGGACACCGGACAAGCGTGGGACTTCGGTCGTGAAGTGAGCTACTACCATGGTTACGACAGCGATGGTTCCTGGAGCGAGGGGAAGCAGACTGACGCCGTCGTTATTCCCAGTGTCCCTCCCGGTCACTACTATCTGCGCATTGAGCCGGAGGCTGATCCTTTGCTTCCCGGCCTTGCGTACTCCGTCGACGTGACCCGCGACGTGCCGGTTTTGGGAATCTACGGCATCGCCTTTCTCGCTTTGCTCCTGCCCGTTGTCATCATCTCCTTCCGGGCCTACACTTTTGAGCGCTCTCGTTGGTCTGAAAGCGATCATCCGCCTATGCAGTTGTCCAATATGTCCGGCAGTTCAGGAGACGACGAATAATGTTCCGAAAATTCTATCTTCTTTATGGGTTCCTGACTCTCAGCACCGCCGCTTTCGGCCAATACCGAGGTTGGAGCCTCGACACCGTCAATCAGCTAAAAAACGTTCCGAAGTCCGTCCGCGATAATCCCGGCTCGTACCGCTCCGTTTACGCCGGCTATCACCATTACACAGGAGGCAAATAAGATGAACTTCGCTCCCATCGGCAACATCTTGAACGCGTTGGTCTTCGCGTTTATGGGAATTCTCATTTTTGTCATCGCGTTCATCGTGATGGACAAGCTCACCCCCTACCATCTTTGGAAAGAAATCGTTCAGGAGCACAACATGGCCCTCGCCATACTCGTCGGCGCCATGTCTCTCGGCATTTGCATCATCATTGCCGCCGCAATTCATTAGGCCATGGGCATCCTGGTGTTCATTTCCGTGCTGCTGGTCGCGGCTTGCGGCCTCATCTACGAGCTTGTGGCTGGCACCCTCGCCAGCTACCTCGTCGGAGACAGCGTCTTTCAATTCTCCACCATCATCGGCACCTACCTGTTCGCCATGGGCATCGGCAGCGCGCTCTCCCGCTACATCAATCGCGGCCTCGTGAATCGCTTCGTGTGGATCGAGCTTCTCCTCGGCGTCATCGGCGGTTTTTCCTCCGCCCTGCTGATGCTTGCCTTTGCATTCACCCAGGGTTTCGAATTGATTTTGTACGCACTGGTCGTTGTGATGGGCGTTCTGGTCGGTCTCGAAATTCCTCTGCTCATGCGCATCGTCAAGGACCGCTACCAATTCCGCGACGTCATCGCCCACGTCCTGACCTTCGATTATCTCGGCGCGCTCGCGGCCTCTCTGCTTTTTCCGATCCTGCTGGTTCCGCGCCTCGGCCTGGTCCGTTCCGCGATGTTATTCGGCTTGATCAACGCTGGCGTCGCGCTCTGGAGCACTTTCCTCTTCGCCAGTCAGCTTCCCGCCACGCGCGGCTTGCGCCTTGCCTGCCTCGTCGTCTTGTGCGCCCTGGGCTCAGGACTTGCCGAAGCAAAACAGATCACCTCAACCGCCGAAGACAATATCTACGCCGACGAAATTATCTTTGCCCGCGACACCCGTTACCAGCATCTCGTCCTCACCCGCTTCAAGGACGACCTCCGCCTTTTTCTCAACAGCCATTTGCAATTCAGCTCCCGCGACGAATACCGTTACCACGAAGCGCTCGTCCACCCGGGACTCGCCGCTGTCCCCGCCCCGCGCCGCGTCCTGATTCTTGGCGGTGGCGACGGCCTCGCCCTTCGCGAAATCTTGAAGTATCCGCGGGTCGAGAGCATCACCCTCGTCGATCTCGATCCCGAGATGACCCGAATTTTTTCCTCCAACCCCATGCTCACCAAGCTCAATGACAAATCTCTCCTTTCCCCGCGCGTGCACGTCATCAACGCCGACGCGTTTCCCTGGGTCGATTCGAACACGGAAAGTTTTGATTTCATCGTCATCGATTTTCCCGACCCCACAAACTATTCTTTAGGTAAGCTCTACACCACAGCGTTCTACCGCGCCGTCTCGCGGCACCTCAGCGCTCAAGGCTTTCTCGTCGTGCAAAGCACTTCCCCCATGTTCGCCCGCGATTCCTTCTGGTGCATCGCGCAAACCCTGAAGCAAGCCGGCCTGCAAACCTATCCCTACCATGTCTACGTCCCCTCCTTCGGCGAATGGGGCTTTGTCCTCGCCGGCACGCACGACTACGCTCCTCCCAAGTCCCTCCCCTCCGGATTGCGTTTTGTCAGCCTCGACGGTCTTGCATCGCTTTTCCAGTTCCCCCCGGACATGGCCCCGCTTCCCATGCCCGCCAACCAGCTCAACAGCCAAATCCTAGTCCGCGCCTACGAGAACGACTGGAAGGACATCAGTCATTGAAGCTGGGCCGCCGCAAGTTTCTCGGTCTAGGCAGCGCGGCGCTTGTCGGTCTTTCCCTGAAAAGTGAAAAAAAGATCGCAGGCGGGTTCGTCAACGACTCTTTCCAAATGGGCCATCTTTTGCGCGATCGCTCAGCTTGCCCCGTGGCGAAACGCGTCGAAAAATTTCCCGTTGTCATTGTCGGCGGTGGTATCGCCGGCCTCAGCGCCGCCTGGCGACTTCGAAAGCGCGGGTTTACCGATTTTGTTCTTCTCGAAATGAATGCCCAGCCTGGCGGCAACGCCCGCTGGGGAGAAAACGAAATCACCGCCTACCCCTGGGCTGCACATTATGTCCCCGTCCCCGGTCCAAAAGCCGTTTACGTCCGTGAACTTTTCGAGGATCTCGGCGTCTTGAAAAACGGCCAATGGGAAGAGCGCTATCTCGCTTTTTCGCCGCAGGAGCGCCTCTTTCTCTACGGCCGCTGGCAGGAAGGCATCGAACCCGTCGTCGGCCTCACTCCCAAGGATCGCGATCAGTTTCAACGCCTCGAAAATCTTTTCACCGAGTTTCGCAAGAGCGGCTGTTTCACTATCCCTCTCGAACTTGGCCTTTCTTCAAAATTTCGGGACCTCGATCGCCTCTCGTTTTCCGATTGGCTCCGCCAACAAGGTTTCGATTCCCGTCTTCTGCACTGGTACATGAACTACGCCTGCCGCGACGATTACGGCGCCCTCGCCAGCGACACTTCTGCCTGGGCCGGCATCCACTATTTTTCTTCCCGCGAGCCGGAGGAAAAAGGCCCGCTCACCTGGCCCGAAGGCAACGGCTGGATCACCCGGCGTCTCCTCGAACACATAGGCGCGAATATCCGCGCCAGCCAAATGGTCCACCGCGTCACCCAGACGCGCCGCGGAGCAAGCGTCCTCGCCGGCGAAACCGAATTTCAAGCCGAATTCGTCATCTTCGCCGCTCCCACGTTTCTCGCCCCGTATCTTCTCGAAAATTTTCCGCCCCTCCGCGATTTCGTCTATTCCCCCTGGGTCACCGCCAACCTCACCCTCGATCGCTATCCCGACTCCCGGGGGGCCGAGCCGTCCTGGGACACCGTCCTCCTCGATTCACCCACGCTCGGCTACGTCGACGCCATGCACCAAAGCCTCCGCACCCACCTCGACCGCACCGTCTGGACCTTTTACTGGGCGCTTGCCGAAGGGGGCCCGGCGCAAAACCGCCAGCTCCTCCTCGAAAAAGACTGGGCCTACTGGAAAGAAGCCATTCTCCACGACCTCGAGCGCGTCCACTCCGACATCCGCCAATGCGTCTCCCGCATCGACATTATGCGCATGGGCCACGCCATGATTCGCCCCGTCCCCGGCTCGATCTTCTCCGAAGAGCGTCGCCGCCTGACACATCTCGATGGCCGCATCCTCTTCGCCAACTCCGACCTAAGCGGCATTTCCATCTTCGAGGAAGCCCAATTCCACGGCGTAGAAGCCGCCCAAAAAGTGCTCAAGAAGCTCCACGGCTAACCGCGCAGTCCTCGTTCCTGCAAAAAAGTCCTTTTGTAACTTTTGTGCTCCGTTCGACTCTCATCCACACTGGGGGACCAGGGTCGGCCTCGCCCAGAAATGGCAGGTAAAGTCTGCAAGCCAAGTTCCGGCATCTAACTAAGAGAAATGCACGTAAAATGCTAGTGAAGCAAGAGCGTCCCAGGAGAACGTGAGGAAAGAAATGTTGATCCGCAAAGCCCCAGACTTGACCTACGCCGACATCACTCCCAAGTCGGTCTACCTGAATCGGCGCAAATTCCTGCAAGCTATGGGCATCGTCAGCGCCGCTGCCGTTGCGGGAAAAGGCATCTTTGATCTCGCTTTGCCGCCGCAAGCCGCCCTTGCCGCCACAAAATTCACAGGCCTCGCCAAAAGCCCCTTCAGCACCACGGAAAAACAAAACACCTACGACGACGTTACGCATTACAACAATTTCTACGAATTCGGCACCGATAAGAGCGACCCGGCGAAAAACTCGAAAAATTTCAACACCGCAAACTGGGTTGTTTCCGTCGAAGGCGAAGTCAGCAAGCCCCGCAAATTCACCATGGATGAAATCCTCAAGATCGCCCCCCTCGAGGAACGCATCTATCGCCACCGCTGCGTGGAGGCGTGGTCCATCGTTGTGCCCTGGATCGGATTCTCCTTCAGCAACTTAGTGAAACTCGTCGAGCCCACGTCCAAGGCGCAGTTAGTCGCCTTCCA
>Ga0210405_10000328_pt1 | contig 65899 bp, 28 predicted proteins | sample IncBWH11MmetaG_FD_155492 | JGI IMG/M metagenome (GOLD analysis project Ga0210405, IMG submission 155492) | Forest soil microbial communities from Barre Woods Harvard Forest LTER site, Petersham, Massachusetts, United States - Inc-BW-H-11-M | ecosystem: Environmental > Terrestrial > Soil >...
TCGGCTGGGTCAGCGCGTTCTTCTTTTCCGGGCGGTTCATCCGGATGACGCGAACGGCGCCGTCGTCGGTCACGACGATGGAATCGGACATGGTGTCGCTCTCAATTCGCAATGCCGCCCAGGTCGCGCGACGCGTCGGCGGCCTGGCCGGACATTATCACCGGACGTTATTATATGGCGCCTGGCGGGCGAGGATAGCGGCGCGGCCGGGCCGAACATTGCTTGGCGCAGGCCCCGTCGCTATGTTGCGGCAGCCGGCCCGGGCGGCCGGCGCCAATCCGACGGTATTGGGGCGTAGCCAAGTGGTAAGGCAGCGGATTTTGATTCCGCCATTCCCAGGTTCGAATCCTGGCGCCCCAGCCACCCAGTGCGGTCTCCCTGCACAATTTCAATCCGCTTTGAAAACGCCTGACTTTTCCATCGGTTAGGTCAGCGATTTGGAGTCTCTGCGTTGAATTTCACGGCTTCGCTTAAGCGAAGCAACCCAATTTATCCGGCAGTCTCTGGCCGCAAATTTCTAATATCCGAATTTTGTCGGTGGAGACTTGGTTCGAAGACGCGGAGACCAACAGTGTGCATAGGGGTATTGCCAGTCCTCTCACTTTCCCGATTAAGAATTACCCCTGGCCATGCCGAAAACCGACGCGCTTATTCCTTGGCGTGAGGCCATGTACGAATTGAACTCTTTGGCCTGAATTCTTTACATCCGCTTGCCGTGCACGGAGGTAGATCCGATATCCCTGTGGTCCACTCTAAAAAGCGACTTCCGTCTGCAGCTTATGTGCCCGGAGCAGGCGGTAAGGTTTCACATGTCCAATGGATTCAGTGCAATTAAGGATTTTGACTATCAGGCAACGGTCATTCTCGACCGCCTATTCGACCATTTTGATCGCAATGGGCCGGATGCCCGAGCCCGGCCCGAAGACGACGACGACCTTGTTCTTTCCTGGACCGAGAATTCGATCGAGCATCGTCGTTACGAACAAATCAAGAAGCCGAGAGAGGATAATCAGGGAAATCTCGCGCCGAAAGCCTGGACCCTGTCTGACGTCGTCGAGGAGTTGCTCCCCAATACCGTCGCCAACTTATCTGTCAATGGTTATGAACAGGTTTGGATCGTCGGTGATGAAGTCGACGAGGAAGTGCGATCGCTTCTCGGTTCGCCGTCAGACGCTTCTGCTATCGAAACTTATTTTCGTGCGCTCCATTTGCTCGCCCGAAATGACGCAATAAAAGCTCGGGGCGTTGATGGCGCTCTGCGAACGCAATTGCTGCGGTGGCGGCCCCCTGCCAACCTCATCACCAATCCAGCAGATAGCTTCTCCTCGATGACCCGGGCGTTCGGAGAGTTCGCAAAAACTATTAGGGCTCCACAAGAAGCGGCTGACCGTTACCAAACCACGGCCACGGCGCTGCATAACCGCCTGCCGGGAATTCTTGCTAGGACCAAAATACTCCCGCGCTACGGAACAGAGCCTGAGGTCATAAACCGAGTCTACGACCGCCTGGAGCAGCGATATAGTCTCCAGCGCGCTGTCATCGAAAACACGCTGTTCCGTAATTTGCGCGGGTTCATAAATGACATTTCTAAGCAACCGGGCAGGAGCTTCGATAAAGCCGAGTTTGAGTGTGAGTTGAGGTCTGTGTGGCCGCATATGATTCCGGTCAAAAGTCCGGCGGTGCTCGATCCCAATCACGTAGCAAGGCCCGATTTAGCCGAGCGGTTCACGACACGCTGGACGGGAAGGGCAATCGAAGCAGTCGGTATCTCGGCCTCCGGCAAGACGATGCTCGCGGCTGAGGTCGCCAATAGCGCAAAAACGACCGAACCGAATCGCGATGTCTATTACGCAGAAGTGCGGGCCGGAGTCAGCTTTCGCGACGTGCTCGTGGGCTTAGCATACCATCTTCGCCGAAGCGGCATTGACGAGCCTTTCGCCTTGTCGGTTGACAGCAGCCTGACAACCGAAGAGCTCCTCGCCCGGCTTGCGCGCTCATATTCCGCCCTCCCGCGGCCCTTGTTGCTGCTTGTGGACCTGGTTGAAGGCACAAGCGACCCAGCCTTCGCGCGGGGCGCTGCCACCTTTGTCCGTGCACTCGCCAGCTCAGTGTGCCGGATTGCCATTTTTGGCCAAGAGAGCGCTTTGCGCGAATTTTCCCCATTGGAGCGAGAGCAGCTTGGCGTTAACCGGGTGGACGTGCGCGGTTTCCGCTTCGAGGAGTTCGTGAAGCTGGTGGGATTCTCTCATCCTAATCCGGATCGCGGTGTGCTCTGGGACATCTACGAGCGCATCACTGCCGGTAGGGAAGCTGGATTATTTGCCGGGCTTGCTCGGGCACTCGCCGCAGCAAAATCGCTGCAAGAGATGTCCGCAATGGCAGCAAGGCCTGCTCAAGATGTTCTTCCTTTTGCCGAGCAACGACGCTTTGCTCAAGTCAGCGGCGGTGCGCGCACCGGGGCGGAGAAACTTGTCTGTTTCGCGCTTCCTTTCCGCCAAAAGGACGCCGAGCAGATTTTCTCCGGCGACAATATCGGTGCCGCGATCCGGGAGCTACTCAGACTTGGCTTGCTCCGCTCCCTGGATGACGACCTTTTTGAGATGCATGAAGCGGTACGCGCCGGGCTTGAAGGGACGATTGCACGAAATGTTCGCGTTGCTGCCCATGAGGCGCTGGCGGCATGGTACGGCCGTCAAGGAAACATTACGGCGGAAATCCTGCACCTTGAGAAAGCTGGCCGCCAGACCGAGGCACGGGCTCGCGCGCGCGACGCATTTATGCGCGGAAAAAGCTGGAGATCGCTGGCCGTCTGCGTTACGGAGAACCGGCTCGTGTCTGCCGAGGAAGTTATCTCTGTCGTAGCGGATGTCCCTGAGGTCGAGGACAAATACATCTTCCCAAGCATCCTGCGGCAGCTGGGCCGGCCCGTGGACGCCAACGGATTATTCCAAGTCATTCGCAGGCACCCAGAGCGGATAACGGCAGACTATCAGGGAGCGTTGGCAATCTTCGAGGCCATGCTCGAATTTAATCCGGCACTCCTGGACGATTTGATTCGCTTCGTCTTGGAGACGGTCGGAGAAACGCACCGGAAGGAATCGGCGTTAGGCTCACTGATGCTCGCCGCGCGCCGCAGCCATGCGTTCATCGGGCCAGCGACGATCGAGTTATTTAAATCCGCGCCGGCAGAGACGAAACGCTGGCTTCTGCCATTCATGCTAGCGGCGCGCAGACGCGACGCCTTGCGCCCAGCCTTGCAGTTCATCGCGACCGAACCTCAGGATTTAGATCCACAGAGAGGAGCACTACGGTCTCTCGGTTTGGCGCTCCAAATAGATCAAAAAGAAGACGCGATCGAATTTCTGGCATCCATTCCGGACGTGCGGCCGGTCGAGATGTTGACCGCTCGATCTGCCCTGCTTGGCCCGCTTGATGGTCTGATTTGGCCCAGAAGGAAAGAGTTGGAGTTATATTGCGCTCAGATCCCGAAAGATGCGACCGAATCGGAAAAAATCGTTGAAAGCGCTATCCGCGTCCTTGTGTTTCTCGGCTACTCGGCCATCTGCGCGCTCTGTGAACCTCTGTTGCCCCGAACCGATAGCATTAGCCGTCTTGCGGCGCTTGTTCCGGTCCTTGTTCCTGACTTTTGTGATCGAGGCCGCTACGAAGCGAAAGTACTCGATCCAACCCTCCGCACGTCTCAGCAAGTAATCAGAACGCTTGAGTTTCATGTTGCTAACGTCTTCCGATTTGAAATCAATCTTGGTGCGCCGAAATTCATCTTTCCGGAATTCTACTGAGGCGATGAGGCATCATGCCATCAGCCAAAGTGTCAAAGCCACGGTAAGTGGCGTCCTCGCGGCTTTGATGTGGCCAAGCGCATTATAGGGCGCAAGCGTCATATCGTCACGGACTCTCAGCTTGAATCTTAGCCTGCTGGTGCTGCTTGCCAAGTGCAAGACAACCATGGCGTCGCTTATCTTCAAAGTTATCGATCTCGATCATCCCGCAGACTTCAACAATCGGATGGATATCAGTGGAGGTCCCTTCTTCTGAATGAGCTCCTGCCAATTCAGATGGATCGACAAGTGATTGAGCTTTTCGTTCAAGGCGAAGCGCTCGGAAAGCCATTCGCCACGAACGTTTACATCAACTGAATCCCTGTTCACGCGTAACAGCAAACGGCCGGTCGCCGTGAGATCGAGGCCTTCGACAACGCGCCGTTCGTCAGGCCGGCCGAAAAGCGGCCAAAAGAGTGCCCGCAAGATAGTCCAATTTCTACCGCGCAGCGGTAAGTGGCGCGGCAGTTGTGCCTTCTCGTCAATCTCCATGAACGACTCTCGTGGAAACCGTTTCGCCCAGTAGGCATTGATAAACACTCCAAACGCCCAAATGATCGCAAGAATGATCGCCAACAGAGTAAGGCATCCAAACAAAATTTCTTGCCATGTCGGGCTGACGACGAATTGCGCGCTAGCGGTGGCCGCCTGCAATCCGTCTCCACCGGCAAACGCGACCTCGACGTCGTGAGTGCCGCGGTCGAGCCACAGAAAGCACGTGCACAACCACCACCAATATCGCGTCTGCGGGGCAACTGTCAGATCGTTGGGCGCGCCAGGCTGCTTGTCTTGCAGCAGCTTGTCGGGGAGAACGCTTGTGAGCCACAATGACGGGCTTGAAATCCGAAAATTGTCTTTGTCGACGCGACCGAGCGCGTCCTCCAACTTAAACTGAAGCGCACCGTGATTGGAGCTTGCGATCAAGTCTTTGCCGGTGAGGACAAGATGACCGTCCGGTCCCACCGCTCCAATCGGCTTGACGAAACGCAGCCTGGCTTGCGGCACGACGATATCGATAATCCCATCGATGACATGCTCGCCGACCATAACCTCACGACCGCGCAGACGAAGGACGAGCCGCGACGGCTTGCCGACCAGGTCGGCGCCGGGCCGAGCGGCACGGAGCAGGCGGTATTGTATCGGGCGGCTGGGCTGGAGCTCGATTGTCGCGCCATCAGCCACATCATTGCCGGCTTGATCGACGAGCCGAATTCCCTTCGGTAGTTCCGAAGCGTCGAGCACCGCCGATCCATGCAGATTGCCCTGCGGATTGATCTCGACGGTCGCCAACGGAACGTCCGATTGTTCCAGCCCCAGCACCGACCTGATCGTTCCGGGCGGGCAATCTGGGCAAGGTTCTGCCGCCTGGAGCTTTGAGGTCACCGTCAGGACGCCTTCGATGACTTTGATTTGCACCGGACTGCTGGTCGGCGATACGAAGCCGTCGAGTTGGGCCTGACCGCGCGCAATCAGCGTGCCGACTTGGTCGGGGCGAAAGGACGAAACCGCGCGGTCCTGCGCGGCAGCGACCGTCAACGGTATTGTCCGGCGGCGGCCGCCCTGTTCGTCGATTGTCGCGCTGAAGCGAGGCACGCCGCTCAGCGTCGACAGCGGAACGACGCGCCGGCCCTGGCTTGTCTCGTCTACCAAAATCTCCGCGAGCTTATAATCGCGATTTTTGAGCAGGACATAAGTATCCTGAGACTGGCGGGGAACCTCGATGCCGTTTGCGTCGAGCACGCTCAGCTCGATGCGGGCGGCCGTCTCGAAGATAAGAAACACATTGTTCGGCACCGCTGCGTTATAAACGATCATATGCTGGCCGGGATCAAGAGCCGGTTGAAACAGAGTCTGCTCGGTGTTGCCGCGAAATACTCTGCCGGGCAGCGCTGAATCGGCCGCCGCCATGCGGGACGTTATGGAGAAGCTTTGACCGCCACTGAAACTACGATTCTGCACGGCGGGAGGGTCGGCGTTGACCGCAGTCGCGATATTGACGATGCGGACGACTGAAAGCGGAGTATTCAGGGCTACCGAATTGTTGGAGTATTTCACGTAGTTGCCGATGTGCGAAACATCCGTCCCGGAAATGCGGGCGATAGCCTTCTTCATGACATCAAACAGATCGCGAATATCGCCGACCTCGTGCTTTCCGACCAGGGTGCCGTCCGGCTCCTGCTCGTTGCCGTTGAATACTTCCAGCAAGGTCGACCGGACCATCTGCCGCTGCACAGCATCGAGCGTTTCGTTACGGTCGTTGCCAATGGCGATGAGTATGAATTCCACGTCGATCGACGCCCGTTTGGCGTCGAGCGACTGCTTGAACGACTGAAAAGTCTGCCGCATCGTAGCGACGTCGGGAGGCCTGTCGATTTGTCCGTCGGTAAGAATAAGTAGTGTTCCGCTTTCCTCGGGCTGCAACAGTTCGACCATTTTGCGAAGCATCATCTCGATCGGAGCGTAAGGTGTTCCGCCACTGGCGTGCGCCCATTCGTCGCGAAATTTGTCGACAGTGCGCTGCAAGACCGCCGGTCCACTGACGGACTCTTCCATGACGCCGCGGCCGACTTGCGACAGCTTCAACGTCAGCAGTCGGTCTTTACCCGGCCGCACGTCAAGCGTCGATGCGAGCAGCTGCACGCCGAAGGTGGGGAGTTGAATGCGGGGCGTCATACTGCCCGAGTCGTCGAACACCAGACCGATAATTCTGGCGGCGGCAGTCTGCGGCGCCATCACCGCGAGGCAGATGGCGACCAACATCCAGCGGCCCGTTGCCGGCAATCGCACTGTTGCACCTCAGCCAGGGTCTGATGACGCCGCGCTCGACCGAGAACGCGCGGCAGCGCCGGCATCCGATGCGTCAGCACCCGCTCGCGAACGCGCCGCAGCACCCGGCTCTGGTCCGACAGCGCCCGCCCGAGAACGCGCCGCAGCGTCGGAATCCGTCTCGACCGCAGTGGTGCGCGACTGAACCAAGGAATCCAGGAAGTCGGCCGCCTCTTCGAACGCAAAAACCTTCGGCACACGGTTCCAGCCAAATTTGTAGTAGAAATCGCGCCGTCCGCGCTGCGCCGCCGACCAACGCAAGAAGCCGGACCAGACTTTGACGACGTTCAACCAGTTTCGATCCTCGAACAGCGCGCGCACGGCACCGCGGTCATGCGAGGCATCCTCGATCACGATAAGGTCGATGACGCGCTTGGGGTCGGACGCGAACAACTGATTCAAATCGTCGGCCTGTTGTTGGCCGCCGGAGTCGGGGCGGTCAAGCACCGAGCGAATATAGCGGTCAATCGATTCTCGAACGAGCCGCGCCGGCGCCGCGCCCTTTTCGACGCGATCGTTGAATCTCCGCTCCTTGTCGCTCGGGGTGTCTCCTTCATGCTCCGGCCGCTCGAAATGCTCGCCGACCAAATATGGATAAATCTTGAAGGGCAGCTCATCGATCGCCTCGATACTACGCGTCGTTCGCAGATCGACATACGAATCGACGCTCGGACCGGCCTGCGGCGACAGTACGGCCAAGGTCGACGCCAAGCTCGGAAAGAAGCATCGCAGCGTGTCATGCAGCGTGGCCGCCAGCGTAAAGGCGAGACGCGAGAAATCTTCGGCCTTGAGCTTTTTCACCTGAACGTGGCTTTCGGCCAGGACGAAGCGGGCAAGCATAATGCTCGCGTTCTGTGATCCTTTTTCGGTCTCCACATCTTCCCAACGCTTGAGCTCGAAGGAAACTTCATTGACTTTCGCCATTGCCAGCGTTCGCCGGACATAATTACCGCGCAGCAACAGGCGCAGTTCCGCCACAGACGCAACCGCGGAATCCGGCACGTCCTTGTCGTCGACAAATATCAGCCGCGGGTCGAAGTCGATCGCATAGTGCCGCACGAACAGATAAAGCGGCCGATGAGTGCCGGGGAATTCGGCGTATCGAACTTGCACCATCGTATTGGTGACCTGCACGATTTCGAAGAAGCTCCGATCGATCTGCAGCAACGTCCCTTCGAAGTACGTCAATCCTTCATCTTGCTGGTCGACGTGATCAATGATCCTGTCGCCCAGCATGACAGGGAGAAGAAAGCGCGGTTCAAGCAGCGTCCGTGCGGCGATTTTGATGCCGAATTCCTGTTCATGACCGACCGTCTCGGTGACCTGAATATCGGGATCGATATCCCGCTGATGCTCGAACAATTTCGTCAGGCCGTGCTTGGTCGGCGCGATTTCCAGCGTTTCGGCGACACGGTCGCGCAGCACTTCCCGGAAGCGGGCTTCGATGTCGCGCTGCTTGACCGTATCGGCGCGCATGAATTCGGTCGCGAGGTCGATGACGAGCTCGGTCGGTCCACCAGTCGGATTCGGCGCGATCGGCATGTACATTTCGCCGATACGCGTCCAGCTCTCACGACTTCTCGCGGCGACCGCCACTTCGCTCCGCAACACGTCGAGCAGATATTCGCGGATTGGATAATTGTGCGACACCACGTGCGTGAGACAGTCACGATGATGCATGAAGTTCAAATTCTTGCGGGCCGCCGCGATCAAGTTGGCCACATCCTCGATAAGGACCACGCGGTCACCGTCTCCAGGGTATTTCGTCCACTCGGCCTCCATGCCGCCCGACTGCTGTTGCGGAATCCTCAACTGCCCCATTGCATCCTGCCAGATGGCGCCGGAGGCGCGGCCATACGGATCGAAATAGACCGCGCCGTAGCCCTGCCGCATTGCCCGCGACAGCGCCAGCGGCACCACCTCCAAGGGTCTGGCGCCATCCATCTCGCGATGGAGCTCTTGCCGGTTCAATGCCTCGAGCGTCGCCAGCTCGTTGCGCCAAAACAGCCAAAACCGCTCGGCGCTGCCGCTGCCGCCGATTTCCACACGCCAGGGTCTGACCGGGACGAATGCGGAAACGGTATTGGCCAATTTCGATTGCAGCCCGGCGCGCGGCTCGCTCTGGCACACGACTTTAAGGGTTCGATGATCGGTCAGGCGCCGCAGCCGCGCCAACCGCATTCGCAGCAGCGATGCATCCATGTTCTGGTAGTCGAGGATCATCAGCAGATCGAGCCGTTCCAGCGCATCAACTAGGCTGCCGCTGTCGCGTGACAGCAAATTGGCCTCGATGTCCTCAAGCGAAACAATGAGGATGTCATACAGTCCGTGCGGCTCCGAGCGGCTGTTCCAAATTTGCTGCGCATAACCGGCAAAGTGCACCGACAGCGCCCGGCGCAGCTCTTCTTCGATGCGGCCGAGCGAGGCTTTCGGCGCCAAAAGCAAAGTGCAACCGCCGCGATCCTGGCAACTCAAAATGAACTCGGCGAACAAAACAAAATGGAGGAACGTCAAGCTTTCTTCGAAGATCGGACAGAGCTTGAGCCGGCCCCCCTCAGGCTCCTCCCAGAATTGGCCAAAAGCCGCCTCCAATGCCTGGCGCATATCGTCGAGCTGGCTGTAGCCCAGGGTTTTCGCCGCCGTGACGACGCGACCGATCAACGTCTGGGGATCGGCGTTCGTTTCTCTGACCCCCGAGGCCGCCGGGCGCACCACGTCCTGAAACAGCAATAACTTGCCATAAGCTTGAACGTAGCTGTCGAACAAAGGCTTGATCGGGGGTGGCGGCGTCGGCGGCTCGGCTTTGGCCGCGGCAACGTTGCTGCCGCTCCGAGGTACTGGCCGGCTCGCACTCCAAAGCACGCCAAAGCAGAGGATCGGCGCCGCCCACAGCAATTTGGTGAAATCGACAGCCAGATCCCGGAGTGCGGCGCCACGCGGATTGGAAGCGGCCAAACAAACGATCGCTCCGCCCATGACGACAGCGCACCAGAACAGGTCTCGGTAAAGCCGCGCCGCTGATCGTCCGATCAGCAAGGCCCTGAGACGATCTCCGGGCCCGGCAATAACGTTATCGTCGCTGCCCGCGCGGCCCGCGGTGCCGTCGGAGCTGCTGCCAAAATTCAGCCCGCGACTGAATAAAGCGATCAACAGCACCAGCGATGGGCCGAAAAGCAGAATGGTCGTATTGGCGAGAGTGAAGCTGGTAAATTTTCCAAGCCACACAATTGGCGACGACAAATCGCCGAGCAAACGCTGAACCGAAACCACAAAGTCGTGGAGGCACCATCCCAACGCGCAAATCTGGAGATCTTCATTGAGGAGGTAGTATTGCGCCAGGAGGGCAAGGACGAAGACGAACGCCGCCAACACGACGGCCCTGCCGCGCCCGCGCATCACCGCGCCGGCGAGGAGCAACTGCCCCACCATGGCAGAGATCAGCCCTGCATAGCCCAGGATGCTGATCGCGAGATCACCGGCCACCGTTCGAATTCCCGTTTTTGACCGCTGCTCCGGCTTGGCCGCCATTGCCATCGGCCGCAGGAATTCTACCGGCATCGGCCTTATCCTGCGCAGCTTCCCGCCGCCCGGTCTTGGACGCCGGCGCGGCGCGGACATTTGCGTTGGGGCTCGCCGCGGCTTCGGGCTCGCCAACGAACGTCAAGTCCAAGGTATTCTCCAGAACGAGTGCCGTCCTCACCACGATACCGCCCGACATTTCTCCGCCCTTGAAGGTGATATCGACATCCTTGACTTCGCTTGCCGGGAACTCGTTCAACGCGATTTTCAGATAGTCGTGGACCTCGGCGTCTTTCAGTTTGCTTTCGAACGCAAAGGGTTGCGGCGCGGAGGCAGTTTTGGCAGTTGGCTTCTTTCGATTCGTGTCGGTACGAATAGCGTCGAACACGCGCCGCGTCGCCACACGAAGCTCGCGCAAGTCGTGTATGCGATACGACAGCAGCCGCGTGAACGGTTCCAACCGACCGGCGATCCGCGAGGTCGCAACATGAGCGAGCGCGAGGAGCGTCACGCTGTCGAGGCGGTTGACGACGGCCTCGTAGCTGTCCTGCACTTTGCTCAAGGCCTGCGTCCGCCGCTTGAAGCATCGGCGACATTCCCAAAACAGCACGACACCGACACCGATCATGGCAATGCCGACGGCAAACGCGAATTGCACCGTTGACCACGCCGATACCGGTCCGCGTCGACCAAACGTCAGAATCATGAGGACGAGCAGGGCATAGAACGCGGCAAATATCAGTCCCACCTGCGCGAAGCGTTTATGAGTCGCGGCATTGGCAAGCTGGTGCTCAAAATCTGTCCTGGCGTCCTTGAAGACGTCGTATTCTTTAAAGTCAGACAACAGCGGCGCGTGACGGTACTCCGTCCGCGCCGGTTCGAGTTGCAAGCCGTATTCGTCAACCAGTCGGTTGCGGGCCGTTGTCGCCCTGACGACGAAATCGTCTTGAAGCTCCTCGAGCTCCACCGACTGTTTTTCGATTGCATAGGGCATCTCGCCGGCCTGCCCGAAATTGCGATCGATCGTCGCCGCTTCAATTCCCTCCAATGTCTGCTTGTAGTACCGGATGTTCTTATCCTGATCGCCTCGCATCTTGCGAAGGTTTTCATTGCGGTTGGTCAGGAATGGCTGCAACCTGTCGTCGGCGGCTTTAAGAATGGCGGCCGCGGCCTTGACGTCGCTACCAACCGTGAGATCGGTGAGTTCCGGCAAAGTCGACGAAAAATACTCGCGCTCCAGATCAGTCGACGCGTCATAGTCGGCGCGGCGTCCTTTTCCTTTCGCCGCCGCGCTTTGTGCGGTCTCGCTCAGGCGTCTCGCATCTTTGAGAAAAGTCTTCTCTTTTAGCTCATAGACCAGCTTCGGCAGGGCATTTGCCGCTTCATCGCGGATCGGCGATTTTTCGTACTCTTGCGCGAGCGTAGCGAGATCGAACAGGATCCGATCGGAAGGATTCTGCCGAACGCGCGGCGGCGCGAGCTTGATGACTTTCTGCTCGCGACGTCCGGCTCCGGGCTTGAGCGCGTCGCGCGTGCGCCCGTCGCGGGCGATGTCGATCACCATACGCAACGCGTCGAAATTGGCCTCACCCGAGCCACGCTCGATCACTATGGCCGTATCGAATGCTTCGGGCGTGGAGACGGCTCCCCCTTGTGGTCCCGCCGGCGCGGTACGCGGCTTGACCAGACTCCATGCCTCGGCGGCCACCGTATCCGCGTTCGTCGCCGGCCCAGCGCCGCTCGTGCGTAGGACGGCGATACGCCACAGTGAGCGACGGATCGCCGCCTCGTGCTCGACATCGGCGGCAATGCGGTCGGCCAATGCATTCATCGTTTTCATGACGGCCGTAGCCGTCGACTGCTGCCCGCCTCGTCGGCGGCGTGGCGTCATTCCGGGATCGAGCACGACGACGACAGTCAAGGGTTCGGGCGCTTCGGCACCCGATGCGTCTGAGACCGCGGCGTCGTGGGAGGTCACGACGTCCCATAATTCGTCGCCGAGCAGCCATAACGGCTCGCCGAAACATTTCGGCCAGTTCCCCCATACCCGCATCTGCGCGTCGTCGCCCTGGATCACCGCGACGTGCCAGAACTCCACGCCCTGATCGGGTCGATAAAGATCAAGCGCGCGCGACTGCACCAAGCCCGGGAAGGTCGCCCATGCGCTACAATTGACAACAACAACGGTCATGCAGATCGCGCTTCAGCCAATTCCTGCTCCGCCTCTACCGCCGACGCAAACAGACGATCGAGCGCCATCAGGGTCTCATTGCGTACGCCCTTGGCACGTAGCGCGCTCATCGCCCCCTCGCGCGCCTTCTGCACCAGATCATCAACGCGCTGTTTGCGTCCGACCTCTGCGAGCTGAACATAAGCAATGGCGACCCAATCGCGCAGCATGTCGATCCAGCCGGCAAGAATGTCGCGGCAGATAGCCTCCCGTTCCTCGATATCGTCACGCGCCAGCGCTATACTGAGAAAACTTTCGACCAGTTCAGGCGAAGACAGCCGGGACAGCGGGTCGATCCTCGGCGTTTCCCCGCTGCGGGCACGTTCCTTCAGTTCGCTCCAATAGCGGATGGTGGCGCGCGCCAAGTGCGACTGGCGCAGAAACGCCTTCACAACCGCCCACAGGTCGTGCGAGTCGGCCAGTCTGCCGACCACGCCTCCCTTTTGGACTTTCCCGAGCGTGCTAAAATCGGCGACCGCCTTGCCGTAATCGGTGTTGAACTCGATGAGCCCGAGGCCGACGGCGACTGCGAAGCCGCGATAGGTATCGGCACGCTGGGCCCGTCCGATCTCCGGCGAAATCTCCGGCAGCGCACCCGGCCTATGCCATGACGCGTCGAGGTGCGGCGTGATATGAATCGAACGCGCAGCCTTCGGATCAAGATCCTCTTCGATCAGACTGTCGACCATGCGCGCGTAGGCCCGGTAATAGCCGCCCTGCAGCGGCGCATTGATGTTCTGCCGGCGCGCGTCTCCCGGATTGAGCTTGGCGAAGTGGTTCAGCTCAAGCAGAACGCGGCTGTTGAAACAGAGCAACTGGCGCTTTGAAAACACTTCTTCGATCAGCGGTTGTTCGCCCTGATTGAACGTGAAGAGATTGTCGAACTCGGCCTGGTCGTTGATGTCCTCGCGCACGCTTGGGTGTACGGCCCAATACATCGAGCGCTGGCCTTGATTGGCGTCGGTGAGCGTGACGAACGGCTCCGATTGAGACGACACCAGGTCAATGAGCGTTCGCAGCCGCGTTTTCCAGTCCTGCCTGAACCGTGCCGCGTCACGCTTGACCGCCTCGACGACTCCGTAATCGTAGATAGAGCGGAAGTCGGTCTCGACCGTCGTGCGGGCGAAATCGTCACGCGTGGCTTTGAGGAAAATCTTCCCGAGCTCGGTGAAGTCCGTGGTCGTCCGCAGCCGCCGATCCTCGCGAAAGCGGCGGTAGACGTTGAGCGACAGCGCGCGATTGGCGTCGCTGGCAAGACGAAGGCCGACGGCGCGCCGGCTGACTTCGGTCCAGGCTTCCAACTTGGCAGCTGCGTCGGCGTTGACCCAAACGTATCCGTCCGCGACCGTGGCATTGCCGGAATGCCGATCTTCGGCGACCTGGGCCTCCTGCTCCAACCGCGTGAATATGGTCCGCAGCTCCAGGAACAAGCCGCCGAGATGGCGCTCGAGCCCGTGCACCTCGTCGAGCAGCAGATCGAGAACCTTGGCGGCCATGACATCCTGCGCGTATTTCTGAAGCAGGCGGACAGAGGCGTTGTAATAATCCGCGTAAGCCTGCATAAAATCTTCGGGCGAACCCTTGCGCAGCCGATCAATGACGCCGCGATTGGCAACCGCACGCGCGATCTCAAGAACCTTGGGCGAGCGCCGGTTGGCAGGATCCGTACCATGATCCGGATCGATGTCGTTGGCCCGCAGGAACAGTTGCAGCCGGCTTTTCTTATGGTCGATCTGCGCCTTGCGGGCGGCGATCTCCTTGGCCAGCGAATAGATGAACGCACGCACCTGAACCAGATGCGGGCCGTCCTTGATCAGATAATTCTGCAGATGAAACGGTCGCCACTCGCCCTCCGACATGTCGTCCGCGGTGAGCAGGATATTGATAAAGTCGTCTTCCGGTACCGCCACGAGCGCGGCGTCGATCTCGCGCAGGTCGGAATCAAGCAGGTACTCCAGTTTGCGGATGGTCTCGGTCAAAGTCGCCAGTGGCTTGAGCTGGCTTGAATCGATTGCCGCCCGCCGCTTTGCCTCGGCAAGGCGCGCACGTGTCCAGAACCGTGACGTCACCTCGGCGAGAATGGCGTCGAGATACTGAGCGTGCATCGGCTCGACGCGCTCATTTCCTTCGGTATCGACCAGCTTCGGATTCAGGCGATCGTAGATCTCGGCAAAAAATTGCAGGCGGTCCTTGGTGGCAAACTGCTCCAAATCTTCCAGATAGGCCTGGCCCTGGTCTGGTTTGCGCGCGGCCAGGTTGCCGGCAGCGCGCTGATCTTCGTAACGGCGGACACGCTCGAAATAGCTGCGGTCAAGGCGCAGCCAGTCGCCCTCCAGGTTCTGCAGCGCCAGCCGCAGCACCAGAAAATCCGCCACCTCCTCGGCCGGATATTCGATGGCGCTGACGCCGACCGAAGCGAACATGTTGTTGGTGCCCTGCGAGGCCGCCATTGAGATCGCGCGCGCGTCGTTGACGCTCACGCTCTTCACCCTCTGGCCGATCGGAGTGAACAGCGTGATGTAGGCAGCGCGCGTCGCCATCGCAAAATAATTGTCGAGATTGCGACCGAGATTACTGCCCTTGATGTTCTCGAAATCGATCAGGCTGACGGTGCGGAACGGAAAGCCGCCCTCGACGACGCGCCGGCCGGGCGAATACTCGTAGTCGAACTCGACGTAGTCACCTCGCCGGCCGGCGAGCAGATTGATCGCGTTGAGCTCCTTCAGCGACGCGAAGGCGTTCGCCATCACGTTGTCAATGTGCGATGTCAGGATGGCACCGCCGCGCACGTAGACGTCGGGCATCAGGAACAGGCCGTGCACCTCTGCGGCAATCGAGCGGCCGCGACACAGGTCGCCGAGCAGCAGCGCCAGCGCGATGAAGCTGCCAGATCCGGTGGCGCCGGCAAGCGAGCCAACCATCATGATGTTGATGGCGCCGCCGAACGCGGTGCGACTGTTGATGGCGGCGATCCTGCCGATCTCGGCATCCAGTTCGAGCGACAGGCGCGACTGCTGGGCACCACCGGCCCATAGCTGATGCTGCAAGGCAAGCCGGGTGAGCAGCCTTATCTGCGCCGCGCCGTCGAGCAGCGTCATGTTCAGTATCTCGTGCGGCAGGCGGCTGCGCGGGCCGAACCAGGTAGCTTCGACAGTCGCATGCTTGTCCAGGAGCTGATAAATTCGGTCGTTGCTGGACATTGTGATGACGCGGCGGCGGTCCATCGCGGTAGTGGAGCGGAGCTGACGCATGTCGTTCTCGTCAGTGTCCAAACCGATGACCACCAGCCGGTCGCCGAACCAGTCCTGCTGCTCCTGGGTCATTTGATACACTTGACTGGCGATCTTGATGCCGGTGCCGCCGACGCCGACGAGCAGGGTCGGCCGAAATCCCTCGCGCCCGATCGTGTCGCTGATCGTGCTAGTGGCGTCGTTCATTGGCTCCTCCCGGGCCGTGGCACGCGCAAACCGATGCCCCCAAGCATCTGCCAATCCGCAGCCACAAAAACAGATTTAGAAACTAATGCTTTAGTCGCAAAGGTTGCAAGGGGTTTATTGATTTCAAGCGGACAGCGGCCGTGACAATGCCATGGACCTGCCGCTATGACGGACATGACAAAATCTCTTGCAGCAGCAATTGGACCTCATTCATGGGGACCCAACATCCCTCCAAACACGTGGGAATAATGCGAAATCTGGTGGATGAATTTGTCACCGAGAGGCTCGAGTTGCGCGCTCCCTGATTTTCGAAAAAGAGGAAGAAAGACAAAGAGCAGAAAGCCGAGTGTGAAAGAGGCAAATAACTCCGCGTTCCTTTTCTTCTCCTCGCGTTGTTCCTTGTACATCATTGTTTCGATGGCCTGATTCAATTTCAGCCGAATTGAGAAATATTGCCCGGCAATGAAGATTTGGCGCTGCACTTCGCCTCCGAGTTTCTCGCTCAAGTTCTCGCTCACCATCCTCGACAGGCCATCCAACGCGTCGAAGGCATCATGCAGGCTCCAGTCAGTGAGTTGAAATGCAAGCTCTTCATTGAGGCGATCAAATGCCGTCAGATATTCTGTGATTACACCGGAACGGCGTTTTTCATCGTCGGAAAGCTTGAGAAAGGAAGTGCTCAGAAAGGCACAGTCCGGCGCGTCCTGTGCCAACTCACGAAACGTCTGATCAAAATCCGCAACACGAGCGTCGCTGCGCGCAGTCTTGAGTTGCGTAGCACAAGAGGCCAACGGACGATCGAAAAATCGGTAAAGGCTATATTGAACGTAGAGCTCGTCATATACCGGCTTTATCTGATTGATAATGTCGCCGTGACTGCCGAAAAACATTCTATCCGACACGTAGCTAACAAGTCCGCCTGCTATTTGACGCAACCGCACATGCGGAGTACCGCCGCCGCATTGGCCGCCGGAGCATTGTACGATCAGATAGTCGGTGATTTGGGTTTCCTGCGCCGATGAAAAGGCGATAGGTTCCGTCGTGCCCGGAAAATATTTGACATACCACTCGGGCAGCCAGTACCGCGCTACGATCAACAGCGCTGCGATCAGGAACAGTACCCAGAATCTAAGACGCGACGGAAACGGTGCGTCGCGCGCCTCGATCGCACTTCCATCGTCCCCCCTTCGCGGCCGCGGAACATTGCGCTCAACCATAGCGGCATCCCTTCCCCCAAACCTGCAATTTTGGGCGGCGCAACCAAAAGATGCAACAGGGGGGAGGGCAGCGGAATGGGAAACGCGATTCCTTAAAAATAGCTAAATATCAATGGCTTAGACCTAAAACAATACCTGTTCGCAACCGCCAGCTGTGACAAAAAGCCACACTGCGACGCTGCCTCATCTTGCACCTTATGGCAGCGGTCTCGCGTTTGAAAATTTTTCACTGTCGTTTACGCAACTCCTGCGGGATAATTGATGGTTAGCACGAACTTCGCTCCACCGACTTTACCCGGAGTGGTTGTGAATTGAGCAAGTCAGGGCCAACTATCTAAAGCGACTGGGAGCGAGGCTTTCAATGAACGTGGCAGGGCGCGGGAGGCGCCGCGGTCGGCTACTGGCGCGAACGGCTTGGCGGTATTGGCGTCCGCGTTTGCCGCTTGCACGTTTGGCCTTGCTGCTCGGCCTCATTGGCGCGGCGGACATTCCGTTTTCTCGGGCGCACGCGGATTACCTTCGAAATAGCGAAGTCCCGGTTATCGCCTTTCTGGTCGACAGCCACCAAATCCTGACCGACCAGGATCGCACGCGGCTGGCGAAGCTCGCCAACGACCTGCCGTTCACGCCCAATTTCATGATCTGCGTGCTGCAGTCGGTTACGTGTACGCCGCCGGAGGCGGCGCATAACGACAACAACCGCAGCCAGCACATAAGGCACGTCATCGATAATGCCGGCAAGTATGCGCGCAATTCGGCATCGGATGGCGTACCGCGAACGCAGGACATTTCGCGTGTTGTCAATGACGAGGTGGGGCCGATCTTTGTCAATTTTTGGAAAGCACTCGATCCCGAAGTCGGTAAGGGAGATCGCGAGCGGCAAGTGTGGATCGTCCTGGTCTCGCCGGAAACTTACTTCGACGTCGACTCGAGCGACTCGTCGGACTTAACCCTCCATAATGCCCATGCGCCTGATGTCTGTTTCGTCAACAAGTTCCCTCCGAACACTATCGAGCAGCAGGCGCGGCTACGTGTCCTTGTTGTCATGCCGAATACGACGCGGCCCGGACCCTATCCGGACTCCGGCGTCCACACGCTCGGCACGATTTTCCGCAATATCGGTGGCCGCCTCGATGCCATCTATCAGGTGATTCTGGACTGCCCGGAAAATCCTAACAACTTCCAAAATTGGGTCGAACGTAGCGCGTCCGCCAACAACGCTGCATCCTGCATCATCGAGCGCGGTGAGAACTGGACTGCCGGCAAGCCGCGAACGCTGTCCTGCGTGGCAACGGTGACACCGACGAGCCCGCGCACTCTGCGTGAAATGGTTCTCAACGGCGACACCGGCAGCGTTTTGCCGGATTCGCCGAAGCCGCCAGCCCCAGTTCCGCCGCTGCCGGCTCCGCCGCCGCGCGCGCCGTCGCCCAATACAAGTCAGCAAGCGCCGGCACCGCCTGCGCCAAGCCCGCAGCCAAATTTAATTCCGCAGCCCGCGCCGTCGCTCAACACGCCCCACTCTGCAACATCTCAGCCGCAGTCTCCATCGCCCGCGCCAAGCCCGCAGCCTAATGCGGATGCGCCGCCGGCACCGCCGGCGCCGAACACGCAGCACGCTGCAACGTCTCAGCCGCAGACTCCGCCCACCGCGCCAAACCCGGTGCCACAGCCCCCGGCGCCAGCCCGCAACGGACCGGATCCGCGCACGGTGACCGCGCTTGCCGATGCCCAGCCCGCCCCAGTCATCACCGGGACACTCGTCACACGACCGATGTCTCAGGACGTCCGCGCGGATGCGGTCGTGCTGGAATTTACCGGCAATAGCGGAGGCTTCGACTTGGGCTTGAGGCTCATCGTGGCGGGCTCGAATATCGATGCCGCAAACGGGACAAGCTCAAAGAATCGTTTGGTGATCAATTCACCGCCAAGCCCCGGCTTGTATCGCATTATCGTGTCTGCCCGGCCGCGGAATCAAAACTGCTCGGGCGGCAGAGACATCAGCGGCACAGTCGCCGCAACCGGACGCTCGCTCGCGCCGATTGAAATCGCATTGAAGCTGCAAGTCTCGCATTGCGCCCAAGTCACGACGTCGATTGTGGTAGGAACGCTGGAGGTGAAGTAATGATCGCTTCACTGAAATGTTGTTCATGGCGGCTCATCCGCGCGTTGCCGCTCATTGCGCTCGGCCTTGCCCACTGCCCTGCCGCCTTTGCTCAATCCGAGTTAAACCGCCCGGGGCCGCCGGCACACCCCACACCGCAGCAAGCAGGCTCGAACCGCGCGATCGATATTGCCCGCATGCTGGTGCTCGACGCTTCCGGAAGCATGTGGAAGAACGTCGAGCAAAATAACGACAAATCGCCCCGACGCGCCGAGCTCGCGGCACAGTTTGTCGGCACGTTTACCGCGCAGCTTGCTACCGAACGCAATCAGCACAAATTAGGGATGGTCCGTCTCGGCTATCAATATTCGTGGCTGAACAGAACCATACCTCGGGAAACGTTATGCAAAGACGTCGAACTGGTGGTTCCTCCTCTGGAAACGGCGGCACAAGCGCAAGGCCGGGTCGCCCGCGAGTCCGGTTTCGGCCGCAGCGTCGACGACAACGATTACAATCCCAAAGGGCAGACTCCCTTGGAGCTCGCCATTGAATCGGCGGCGAACGCTGCCCCGCCCGACGGCGGCACTTTGGTGGTGGTGACCGACCTCGAACCCGATGACAAATGTCTCCCGGATCCGTGCGGACCCGACGGCCAGCCTATTGCTAAGCTGCAACGGCTACTGAAGACAAGAAAAGTGAACATCCGTTATGTCATCGCGGCGGGTCTCATCGGCGCGATCGGCGAACGGGCGAAGCGTTTTGCCGCGTGCTTCGGTGCCGAATACAGAGTGCTCGAAACTCTCGACCAGGCAGACAAACTCGGCGCCGAGGTGGCCCGCCATCTGATGGATGAGGCGCCGCCGCCAGCTGTTGCGGTGCACGGCTCGCTCAAGATTACGGTGCAAGATGAAGACGGCCGCAAGCTGGACGTACCCCTGGGCGGACAAATCGACCTAAAGCAGAAAAATACCGGGGCAAGCGTGCTTCACGCACCCGGACAAATGGCGGCCGATCCCGGCCACTATGAATCGTCATTGCAGATTGGCACGACCCGCCTGCAAGTCGATGATGCGGAAGTGTCGCCAAATCACCAGACAGAAATAGCCTTCGTATTGGCCCCGGCGAATCTTCGCATACGTTTGATCGACTCTGACGGGCTCCCGATCGACAATGAACCAAACACCGTTTGGGAGATCGAGGCAAATCCCAGTCAGCCCCAAAATCGCATCATGCGCTTCAAAGGAACCTTTTTAAACCAGATGTTGCCGGCGGGCAGCTACAGCGTCAGGGTCTACGCTAGTGGCCGCGAGTTCGACAAAAATATCACACTAGCGCCCGCCCAGCAGTTGGAGATTTCCGTCAAGATTGGCCCAAGCTAAGGCGGTGATTATTGCGGAACGGCATCGATCCCTCGACCCCAATATCTTCGAACTGCATGCGCAGTCGCTAGTATCGGATCGTTGTGAGGCAAGCACCGTCAATATGATCGTGAGCTGTTTTTGTTCGAATCAATAGTCGACCTCAGATGAAAGCGTATCCGGTATTTTGGATTGCCTATGTCTAAATCAACACTTAGATGCTAAATGTACAATGCTAGAATTCGAAATGTCCGAGTTGGGCGTGGCCCGAATCCTCAGGGGCGGTTCTTCCCAGTTTTTCATCTGATTTGCTGCGTCCAAGGCAAGCGCTCTGCGTGCCGGAGGACTGGCGACCAAAGCCCAAGCGGGGGCAGATGCACAATACTCCCTCGACCGCCGTCAGGAAACAAGCCTGTCGCCGGTGCGGCCTTCGTATTGCAGGGGATGTGCGCGCCCGGCGCTAACGACGCTGGGACGGCGGGCACGACACCCAGCCACAAACCAGGGCACATAATTGGTAGTTATGTGTTGAGAGAGGGGGGAGGGCCCATATCGGGAGGTTGTCAGACTTTCTTTTTGTTTGTGGCGATCCAGGTTTTCGCGAGGATCGTCAACCACACGAACGAGTCGCTCTGGATGTACCTTGTGTTCTGGTGCCGATTGCCGGCTACATGATTGTTTTTCGGGGCAGGATCGTCCCTGACCCCAACGCAACACGGCCGGTTGCGACGATCACAGGCTTGGCCACAGCCGTCATGCTGAGCTTTGCTCTTATGGCTCCTGCTGCTTGTACAGCCACCATTTCGACAAACTGGATAAACCCCAAGAGGTGGCGATGATCGCGCAGTATATGACCATTGTGCTCGTGGTGTTCTTGCCGACACTGGGTGGTGCCATGCGTTTCTTGTCCGAGAGGTTGGCCATCGAGGCGGAGGCGCTCAGCTATCGTGACGCTCATGTTTGGTTCGAACACTCAAAGGATCTATTATGTGAACAACGCCCGGGGCGCGGTGATCACAAAGCAGACCAGCGGGCCAACGATGTTATCAGCGGCTCGCTAACCTTGCGATTTCTGAAAATGAAGCCTGACTCAAATTGCGGCGGGAGCTCCCGTTGTCGCCGGTTATCTGATCGCCACAAAGCGCAGTCGTCGCTGTTCTGCCGGTGCGCGTTGGCGATCCGTCGCGGCCTGATCGACACGGCGCGTTCAACCTGAAACGTCCGGCGCTTCACATCTGGAGGATCGATCGCAGGACGGGCCCCAGATCGGGGACGGGATGGTTCAGCTGTGTGGCAGCCGTATCCGGAAGGCGGCGGAAGCGAGGTCCCATCGTGACGGCGCCGAGCGGCGCCATTTCCGTGATGCTCGTGCCGTTTCGCGTAATGCAGGGCGCCTCGGCTCCGATATTCCCTTGGAAAGTAATGCCGAGGTTGAGCGCTCCCCGCACCTTGGCAAAGGGCACGATCAGGCCGACGGTTCCGTCGGCGTTCCATAAAGCCAGCGAAGGACTGATCGTATTCGTCGCGTCGGTGAGCCGGATCCAGCGCCAGATGCGCCGCCACGGCAAGGGCTCCGGGCTCTGCAGGAGAATGGTGTTGACCCATAGGCCGCTGGAATCGGTGAAGAGGTTGATCTCGGTGTCGGGCACGGCAATGGGCGTGGTATTGCTCGCCAACTCGGGATGGCCGAGCGCGGTGATGAGGCCGTCGTAGAGCGCGTTGACCGATTGGGCGAACGTGGCCCAGTCCGTCGCGATCGTCTGCCGCAGTTTGACGAGCGCTGCCGCGCCGTTGGCGGCCGGCGTCGTGCTGGGCGCGAGGTCGTCGGCGAGCGGATCGAAACCACCGACGAGAGTCGCGAGATTGTTGTGGTCGGTGAGGTATTGCGTTCCAGTGGTGAGATAGGCGTTAACTCCGGTCGTGGCGGAGGCGAGAGAAGTGATGGGATCGGCCGCGGCGACATAATTGCGGATCGGCGTCGCGCCGGGCGCGACGGCGAGCTGTCGCGCGGCGTTGGCCATCTGCGCGGTGAAAGTCTCGTAGCGCGAGGTGGTGAATTGCACGCGTTCCAGCGTGGTGAGCAAGTCTTCATGGGCGTAGTAAGCCTGAAGGGCCGCGAGCAGGCCGATGGCATCGATGGCGGCCAAGACCGAGTACAGCGAACCCGGCCCGCGCTCGCGATAGTCGATCACCGGACCGGCCACGACGTCCAGGGTATATCGCGTGCTGGGCAGCAACGGCTTGAACCAGAGCGTCTTCGCCTGCTGGGCGGCGTTGTATTCCGCGACTTGGTGCAGAATCTGGCCGGCGAGAATCGGGTTGATCTGCTGGCTGCCGAGCGAGGCGGTGCGCGCGTTGAGGTTGACATTCTTGATCAAGGTGGAAAGCGATGGTCGCGCCCAGATTGGGGCCGCCTCGGTGAGGACGCCGGTATTCACAGCCTGTGACGAGCGCTGCAGCAGTGGACCCTGCTGCAGCGCGGCGATGACCGCCGGGCTGACCGGATCCACGTCCAACAGCTGCGGCAAGGGAACGGACACGCTGCCGGCGGCCAAGGCGCTCTGCTGCGGGATGGAGGGCACGTGAATGGCGTTGGGTAAGAGCAGCGTGTGGTTGTTGTTGCGGTCGATGCAGCGGAAATGCAGGGAGCCGTAAATCAGCCCGGAGGAGGACGTTTCGTCGACCGACACCGAGGCGAAGGCCGTATACAGCGCGTTGACATAGCTCTCCACGAACTCGACATTGACGTCATAGCCGTAATAGGCGGCGGTTGCGCCGTCCAGCGGCCAAGACCATTGCGTGTAGGTGTGAAGGTCAGTGATGGCGCCGGCAATCGGAAAGGCCGAGGACGGCTGTTGCGTCGTGCTGCAGTTCGCCGCGAGCTTCAGGTAAGGGGCTGGACCGGAGGGAACGGGTGCAATCGCCGGTGCTGGGAAGCCCACCGCAGTGCCGGGGCCGGCGGCGGTCTGGAAGTAAGTGAACTCAACGATCGGGTTGCCGTTGGGCACCGTTTGAAAGCTTGAGCTGCCGACACGCGCGGCCTCGATCTGCGTCACTGTCTTCAGGGCGTAGAACGCCGGAGCCGCTGGCAAGATGGCCATGGGCACGGGCGCCGTGGAGTAGTCGATCGCGTAGAGGAGCATCACGTTGCCGGCGACCGGAATGGTCAGCTCCTGGATGGTCTTGCCGTTGCCCGGATAGGTCAGCGTCCAGACTTGCGTGGCATTGTTCTGCGAGGAGGAGATGGGCGTAAGCGCGGAGCCGTCACCAGAACATTGCGGCGCGTTGATGGAGCTAAACTCGCCGTCGCGGACATAGATGAGCGCGGTGATGGATGTGAGAACACAGGGCTGGGCGAAGCGGATGGTGACGATGGGACCGGTCGGCGAGCCATCGGCCGCGAACATCAGGCCGGACACGCTACCGCCCGAGCTGAGACTGCCGATCGTTGGGGCTTTGAGTCCGGCGAGGGTGAACTGCAGATCCTGGTCGGTGAAGGAAGTGCCGTAAGCCTGCGGCTGCGACTTGCTATTCCATTGCGCCGTCCAGCTTTGGCCGGGCAGCAGCCGCCACGGGAATATCTTGAGCTGGGTCATCAACTGGTTGGGCTTGGATGGGTCGCCGGTGAGCCAGGTACCCCTCAGTTGTGTGACCCCGATGTTTGGAGTGAGGTTCTCGCCGGCCGTTGTGGAGTAGATCAGCGACCAGGAATTCTGCACGGGCCCAGAGAGGTACTGATAGAGATCGATCCTGGTGAGCGTATGGCGGATCAGGAAAGGCACCGAGGGCGGGTCCGGGTTGATGTCGGACATGTCGTCTTTGCCGACCTGGTGGGGCGGCGGCGGTGCATTCGGAGTCGCGATATCGGAGTTCCATGGAGGAGAGTTGGCCGCCCAGGGCGTGGAATTTGCGAGGGCTCCCGTAGCGTCGATGGTCGGGTGCGCGAAGTTGAGTGTGAAGTGGGCGTCCTGCGGGACAACCGGCGCCATCTGCGCAGAGCTGGTGTTGTCCGGGATGAGATCGGGCAGCATGGCTGCCGATCGCCCCTGCCAGGCGGTAAGCGAGGCTCCCGTGAGGTCGAGGATGCCAGGCGTGCCGGGCGCGCCGGTAGGGGGATCGTAGGTGACGGCGAGGTCAGGCGCCACGGGCTTGGCGCCGTGGGCGAGCAGCAGGTAGTGATCGCTGGCCGGCTTGTCGGCCGCGTCGCAGTGATCGACCAGCGTCGCGTCGACATGGCTCAATGCGAGCGGCGCCGGCGGCACGGTGTTGTCGTCTCCGCCCCAGGTGAGCGAGATGGTGGCACCGACGTCGGGCAGCGGCCAGGGAAGGTCGAGCTCGACGCTGAGTTCACCGTGAACCCAGAATGGATTCGGGGCGCATCCCTCGAGCAGGGCATCGGCCGTGAGTCCGACGCCGATGCCGAAAGCGCGGAGCTGGAGATTGCCGTACAGTTCGATGCCTCCCGCAATCTGCAACGGTGCCCACTGGATTGCGGCCAAGGTGGCGAGGTAGGCGTCGACGCTGGCGGATAGGGGTCCGAATCTCCAGGAGTTCTGGTAGCCGGTCCATGTGCCGGTGATGAGGCCCGCATTGCTGACGACGAAGTAGGCGTCAGACTCGAAAAGGTCGAAGATGCGCGCCTTGACGCGCTTTTCATGCGGCGGCTTGCCGAGGGCGAAGAACCACTCGCCGCCGCCGACGAAGAGTTCCGCCGTGGCCGTGATGTCCAGGACGATCGGGATCGAGTACTGCGCGTCTATCGTGAGGTCGAAGGTTTGGGAGTTGCCGTCATAGGTGGCCATGGCATCGAAGTTGGCGCTCTCCGATGCGGCTCCGATGCGTTTGGAAAGGATTTTGGCCTTGCCGATGAGCGAGATCACGGGGCCGGGCACCATGAGCACGAACATGACGGCTGCGGAAACGGTGTAGCCATCGTCGGCCTCGGTGCCGATGGTGGCGCCTGCTCCGATAGCGAACGCGCCTCGCTTCGGCACAAGCCATTTGCTGACGTCGGTCGCGCTGTAGTCGGGAGTTGCCGTGAGATCGGGACTTCCGTTGGGGCCCACGGGATACTTGAACCACTCCCACCACGTATTGGTCGGCTCGGGGTTGGGTTGAAGGCCGGTGGCAACGAGGCCCTGAAGGCCGTAGAGCGCAACGTCGGCGAAGATGGGAATCCCGACAGGCAGCTCGGCGTCAAGGTCGAGAAAGAAGACAGACTGGCCGCCGAAGTTGCCGACGATGAAGCTCGCGTCGATCTCGAGATCGCCGGCAGCCTCGATTGTGACCTTGACCTGGCCGGCGAAGACGTCGACCGCCTTTCCTCCAGCAGGAACAGCGGGGCCGTATGGATAAATGGCGTTGAAAATCGAGCCCGGCAGGCCCGCGTTTTCGAGATCCTGCGCGCCGGTGGCCATGACGTGGATATGGTCGACCTCGCCGTCGATCGTGAGCACGTCGGGAATTTCAAAGGAGATGCCGACACCGTCGAGAGAGACCGCCCCCGTGGTGAGGTTGATGATCAGGCCGCGGACGCTGCCGCCGAGCGAGAGGCCTTCGACGAGATGGATATCGCCATTGAAGCCGATCCACTTGTCGCCGTTGTTGGGATCGCTGCCGAACCCGAGTTTCTCAAGGCCGACGTGGAAGCCGTAGAAGTCCAGGGCCATCTTGCTGGGCAGGTCGATCCAGCCTCCCTTGAGAGAAATATGGCCCTTGCTGTCGATGCCGAGGCCGTGCAGCTCGATGCTGGGCCAGGACAGGTTGGCCGCCTCGATAATGAGGTTGCCGGAGATGACGATCGTCCATGTGCCGTCGGTGGCCTTGTCTATTTCCAGAGAGGCGACGTCGATTTCGACGCTGCCGAAACCGCCGGGCAGTTGGTAATTCAACTGCACAAGGCCGTCGGGGGTGGTGCTCTGGGTGGAGACGGCGGAGATCGAGATCGAGATGGTGCCATCGGCCTTGGTGCCGATCTCGACGTCGACTTTGCTGCCGGTGAAAAACGGCAGGGTAAGCTGTCCGCCGATGTGGCTCGCTGCCAGGCCGCTCTGCGCCAAAGTAATGTCAAAGGCGGTGAGTGCGATCGTGAAGCCATCAAACAAGGTTGCGCTGAGAGGATTGGCATCCAGGCCGTCGATGTAGAGGCGGCCGGAAATTCCCTGTGCGTTGACGACGAGGCCGTCGAGATCGATGGTCTGGCCGCCGCTGAGTTTGAGGCCAGCGCTGATCCCGTTGCCGTCGTCGCCAAGCGTGAGCACACCGGCGCCGAAGGCCGCGTCGGCGGCCCGCTGCACGATCCCCAGGCCGAGCGATTCGAGTGTCGACACCGGCAGAAGCGATAGGGCGGACATGGCGTCGCCTTTCCGTCAGCTTGAGGGGAACAGCGGAGCGGCCGCAGTGAGCTGTTGCGAAAGTTCCGCCAATTCGGCCGCGGCTTTCTCGATGGAGCCGGCTATCGAGAGCAGGTTCTGCAGTTGCTGGAAGAGTCCGCCAGCTGATTGGAGCACGTTCGAGCCGCTGCTCGGGGCAAGCGCCTGGGCCAGCGACAGAACGGTCTGCAGGGCGCTGAGGGCGTTGGTCGCGTCCTGCTCCACGGACTGCAGACTGCCGAGCTGGTCCGCTATCTTGGCGGTGACTTTGGCGACGTCGGTCAGCGCAGTGTTGACGCCATTGCCGAGCGAGGTCAGGTCCGCCGATGCGCCGAAGAGAACGCCGAGCAACGTCTGCACGGGTGTGTAGAGCGTGCCGTCGGTCGCAAGGTTGGTGCCGTCGGTCCACGTGGTGATGGGTTGAGGGTTCGTCGTGCTTAACGGGGGATTGGGCGCGACGAGAACCGACAACGCCTGGACGATCGGGGCAATGGGATCGGAATTTGCCATGGCTTTTACTTTCTAAGAAGGCGGGAAAAGGTCAGCGATCGCCGTGATCAGCTGCGACAGCTGAGCCAACTCTGCGATCACCTGATTGATGGTGCCCGCCGTCCCCGTGTTTGCGATAGCCGTGAGTTGCGCCTGCAGCCTCTGGAAAAGCCCGCTGGCGGAGGTGAGCACCGCCGTTGCGCTGTTCGGCGCAAGAGACTGCGCCAGCGAGATGCTGTTCTGCAATGCGGTCATTGCGTTGTTGAAGTCGGTCAGGACGGTGCCCGTCGTTGGTATATTCGTAGCGATGGCGCCGAGGACCTTGGCCACGTCGGCGAGCGCGCTTTTGATGTCGTTGCTGGCCGCCTGCATGTCCGTCGACGCCGTAAAAATTGCGCCGAGGAATGACTGGATCACGCCGTAGAGGGGTTGTGTCGGAGTTGCGCCGCTGCTCGGCGCAGTGCTGCCCACCCAGGCGGTGGGCGGTAGGGCGGGATTGGGAAGAGGGTTTGGCGTGGCGAGAACCGCCAGAAGCCAAATCGCATTCGCGATCGGATCGGGATTTAGTGCGTTGAGGAGCGCGACCCCATTCACGCTGCCCCATCCGGTACAAGCGTCCCATCCGGCGGCTGACGTGTATCCCGGAGATGCCGGCGACACGCCGGACCATTGGTTATTCGCGCCATCGGCGACGTCCCGAAAAACACGCGAGCCGGCTAACGAGTACAGGAGGGGGTTCAAATAACCGACCGGCGTGCCGATGTTCGAATTCACAATCGCAACAAGAGCCGCATAGAGCGGAGCCACAGCGCTCGTACCACCGGTGGCATTGGTCATCTGCTGGCCGTATAAAGTCAGCACGTAGCCGCTCAGTCCGCTTGCGTTCCCCGCGATGTCGGGAACGCCACGCCCCTTGCCCCCGCTGGCGTTGGCGGAAACCGGGACATTGGCGTTTGCCTGCCACGTCGGCTGTGGGAAAATCGCGCTTACCCCGCCTCCGGTCGTACCGCCAGCTCCGTCATTCCAAGTATTTTCGGTGAATGTATTGCTTGAAACATTGCTAATGGTCGTACCGCCCGTGCCCGTGACCCAAGGATCGGACGCCGGGTAATCTACGTATGCGTTGCCGTCGCCCGCGGCTTTGCTAGAACCCCAGGAGCCCCAGTCTCCCGCAGCCGCCAGAACCGTCACCCCTAAGGAAGCGGCCTCCTGGAACGTGGCAGACAACGATTGTATGCCGCTGCTTGTCCAAGTCGCTTGCGGGCCATTTTCCGGCCCAGCCCAACTAATCGATAGAACGGAGGGAGTGGGCTGCCCGGACGATGGGTGCACACACGCGCCTACGCAGTCGATCCAACCCTGCTCCGTATTCTGCGCGAAATAGACCGCGATGCTGGCTTCCTGAGCCACAGCGGCTGCAACGTCGATGTCGAGAACCACCTCAATGTCGCTAGCACTGACATTCGAAGCAGACCCCGCAACCGAATTAGTTGCTCCACCGATAGATACGTCCGTCAGTGCGGGCGTGGTCAACCCAAGCCCGGTAAGAAACGCCTGGATGTCGCTGACCGCGTACCCACCCCCAAACTCAAGAATTCCGATCGTTTGACCGATGGCCTTGCCTGGACTCGGAAAGCCGTAGAGCTGTGCAACCTGTACCGGCGTAAGCGACGAAGTACCCGTTATTGTGGTGCGCGGCTTCGAAACTTGGCGGTTGTCCAGGCCCCAGACCCCTTGCACGATGTCAGCAATTTCTGTCGGCACATAGATATGGCCCTCACGGCCACGGTAGCTCTCCGATTCTGATTGATAATGACCAAGTTCAACCCCAAACGCTTGCTCCATCTGCGTAGCTGTTCCTGAAACGGTCACCGTTCTGCGCGCAGCGTTGCTGTCGATGACGGTAAGGCCCTTCGAGCGAGCGAAGCTTGCGACGCGGTCGAGGTCTTCCGGCGCCGCACCATGCCTCGACGCGAACTCTTCACGCGCCACATACTCTCTGTCCGCTACGCGTTTGCTGGCCCAATGATCTTGATCGGGCAGTGGCGCGGCGTCAGGTCGGCGCCGCACGCCAATAGTGACCGACAGGGTTTCGCCTGGGTCGACACGGCGGATGAATCGCGCGCCCGGTGCCGGATGCCGTTCGCTTCCTTCGAGACGACGGTAGTTTTCCGGGATACTTGCCATGTCCAACACCCAATTGCTCCGAAGGCGTGATTCAACGCTCTCCGTGCTCAACGACCGCGAGCGGTGAATTATTCGAGGCGTGCCGGCTGGCCGAGGGCCCGATCACCCTTGAGGAGCCGGCCGAGGAACTCGAAGTCGACTGGACGACCGGGGCGATGGGATCGCAGTTTGCCATGGCATCTACTTTCTAAAGAGGCGTCAATCGTTTGTTGGTCCAAAGTCCGAGTCGCTGACTGAGTGGAGTTAGTGCCGATTTACGGTCAGCTGGTTGGGAAAAGCCCGGCGAGTGCCGTGAGCAGTTGCGAGAGCTGGGCCAGTTCGGTGGCCGCCTGAGCGATGGTTGCTCCCGGCGTGCTTGCGATGGCCGTGAGCTGGGCCTGCAGTTGCTGGAAGAGACCGCTGGCGGAGTTGAGCACCACCGCGGTGCCCGCAGGCGCGAGCGACTGCGCCAGCGAGAGGCTGTTCTGCAACGCGGTCATGGCGCCGGAAACGTCGGTCAGGCTGCCCGCGGTCTGCATTGCGGTCGCGACCTTGGTCAGAACCGCCGCGACGTCAGTGAGCGCGGTGTTGATTTGAACGCTGACCGCGTTCATCTCCGCTGACGTTGTCTTGGCGAAAAGGACGCCGAGAAAGCTTTGGATGGTTCCGTAGAGGGGGGTCGTGTTCGGGGCCCCTGTGCCGGTGGCGGTCGGCGTGACGAGAACCGCCAGCAGCCCGATCGTATTCGCGATCGGATCGGGATTGGTAGTGGCCATGATGTCTCCCTTCTGAATCGCGGCGAATGGCTTTCAAGCTACGACCGGGACCAGCATCTGCGTGGCAAAAGCCGACGAAGGAGCGGAGCGGTTGCCGAAGATGTCGACGGCGACGACGACGTAGGCGTTGAGCGCGTTGGTGCTCGGTGCCGGAGTGTTGGAGATCGCATTGGGATCGAGCGGGACTCCGCCGGCGGAGACGCCGTCGACAAAGCCGGCGCGCCGCACCGGCACTTGGCCGATAACCTTGACGCTGCCGTTCCAGGTAGCGACGACCACGACGGGAACACCGCGGCCGAGGCCGATGCGCAGCCCGGTGAGGCGCGACTGCGTCGGCGAGGCGGTCACCAGCTCGGCGATGCCTCCGGCGGCCGGAGGAGTCCAGTAGTTGAACTCGATCTGGCCGAGTGGACCGAGAGCCGACGCGTAATCGCTGAGACGGTAGACACCGTTGATTTGGTCAGGCGGCGGACCGGGCGGCAGGGCGATTTCGGCCATGTTGCTGCCGCCGTAGTCGCGGGCACAGAGGCGCGGGTCAGGAACGAAGCCGATAAGCCTCTTGTCGATGTTTAGCGCCGTGCCTTGCACGAACGACAGCGGCGGATAGCTCTGCCCGCTGAACTGGACCGAGGGCAGCGCGCTGGCCGCGGCGGGGTGCGCCCAGTCGGCGCCGAAGTAGCGCACATCCTCGAGATCGCCGACGGATGCGGCGCGGTAGACGACGTAGGCGGCGACATCGGGATTGGTGTCGAGCGCCCACGCGACGATGATCGCAGTCTCGGTCGGTTGCAGCTTGTAGAGCACAGGCGGACGCGGTGGGGTGACGATCCGCGTGTAGTAGGGGCCGATGGAGTTGGTGGTCGAGCTCATGCTGCCCGCCTGGTTCACGGCGGCGAGGCGGTAGAGCGTGCGTCCGTAGCCGGTACCGTCGATGGTGTCGGATATGGCGCTGGCCGGCGCGATCGGCTGCGGGTTGACGCGGGCATAGCCGATGGAATTTGCCGGGACCGATGGAGTTTGCCCGGGGACGTCGGCGAGGACGCAAAGTTCGTCGTCGAGAAGGCCGCCGTAGAAATGCTCGATGAAGGCGCGCTGGGCGCCGCTGTCGGCGAGTGCGTTCGCAACTGTAAGGGATGTGCCGTTGGCGGCGTTGTAAGCGCTGAGCCATTGCGTGAGGGAGGCGATCCAGGCGGCAAGGTCGGCGCGCGGCTGGCCGCTGTCGATGACCACGGGGTTGTTGTCGGCAATGTTGGCGAGCGCGATGCGGCGTTTGACGTCGGCGAGGGCCAGCGAGCGGACCGGCGCGCGCTGCAGCACGTAGCCGGAGATGCCGATGCCCGATGGGGTGGTGAAGGGCAGCGTCTTGCCGGCGTTCCCGTTCGCATCGGCGGGGTTGTAGTAGAGATGATTGACTTGGTGGGCCGGCGTCGGCGGCAGAGCCGGAGTGGGTGGTGCGGGCGGCACCAGGCGCTGCGGGCCGTTGAAGATGAGCTTGACGGATTGGGGCTCGGGCCTGGGCAGATTGACGCCATTGGGATCGACGATCATCTCGTTGGCGAGGAACGGATTCCGAGTGGATGCCGTGACCGAGACCTGCGCGCGCGCGCTCTGCTGGGCGATCGGGACATCGAGCGGCACGGTCAGCTGGGTTTGGATGCCGTAGCCGGAGAGCAGGTAGGCAGGCTGGCCGAGAAAGTCGTTGGTGCTTGTGACGATGCGCGCTGAGTTGCCGGCCGTGAGGCTCGCTACAACGGGGCTTGTTGTGGAGCTGGACGAAGCCGGGACCGCGGGGCGGACGGTGTAGCGTTCGGTGCTGCCGTCGGGCAGCGTGAGCATGAGGATCTGCGCTGGATCGGTGCTGGCGAGGGCGACGAGGGCAGGCGTGGTCTGGATTTCCACGACGTAACTGATGCCATCGCTGGAAAGCGTTGCGATGATCGAGGAGACGGTGAGCGCCTGAATGGTCGGCGCCGGTATGGTCAGGTCGTTGGTGGTGAGCTGGCCGGTCACGTTGCCGGAGGAATCGATGGCCTCGACGGTGATGCGTGCTGTGACAATGTCGGGGTACATCATGAACGCCGCGCCTGCCCAGTTGACGATCATCCTGAGCGTGCCGCCGGTCCACATAGATCCATCGGGCGCGGGCGCACCTCCGCCGGTGGCCTGCGTGTTGTCGAACTGCACGAGGCGCATCGCCGTGGGTGCCGCGGCGATCTTCTCGACCTGCCGGGGAGCGGACCAATTGCTCCAGGCGCCGAGCGCGCCGAAGAGATCGAATGCGGCGACCCGGTGACTCCAACCGCCACCGCCAACAACGGGATCGGCGAGCTGCGAATCAACAAGACGATAGAGGTTTGGCGTGGCGACGCTGGAGCCCTTGGGTTTCGGCGCTTTGCGCGTGGCGATCCAGCCGGGAATGCGGGTCGCGCTGCCGGCGACGCCGACGTCCTGACGCTGGGCGACAAAACCGATGGGCAGGGTAGGTGGCGGGAGCTGCAGGGGATCGGTGACCGGATCGCCAGTTTGCTGCGAGGCGGGAACCGGTTGCGCCGGCCACTCGACGTCGATCAGGCTGTGGGGAACGAGAGTGAGCGTGGCGGTGTCGATGTCGGCCTGGCGATGGCGGAAGGTGGAGTACGGCTGTCCAGGCGCGGCAATGGGCTGGATGGCCACCGGCGGTGGGATCAGTGCGTAGCGGGTGCCGATGGCGTCGGGCGAGAGCGGATGCAGGATGAGCGCGCCAATGACGACAACATAGCCGCTGGGTGAGGCGGTCGTGACCCCGATGAGCTGGATCTGGTCGATGAGCTGGTTGGTGTTGGGTGCGTTGACGGTCACTGTTTGAAGCTGCGACGCGCTGAAGCCGGCTGACGAGACCACTGTGCCGTTCGAGAGTCCCTGGACAGTGCCGCGGCCCGCTACCTGGATGTCGACGCGAGGAACAGGTTGCGACAGTGCGATCGAGACTTGAGGCTGCGGTGTCGAGGATTGGAAAAATGAGCCCGGCGAAGTCGCGAGCAATAGCGCATCGGGCAACTGAGCCTGGTTGAGGCTGGCGATGCCGGCGGCGGAGGCGGTCCGGGCCAGGGTTGGCGAAGCGGGATCGATGCGCGGGAGGTAATTGCCGTTGATGTCAAATTTGGTCCATCGCCACAGCGACGTGCTGCCGCCGAGTGCCTGAATAGTGATGCCGCCGAAGGTGGCGGAACCCCGGGCAAGCGGCGCGGCGGGAGCGAGGCCGGGAAAGGCCACGGTCGTCTGGCACGGTGTCGCGCCCCAGTAGCCCGTGATGCAGTAATCGTATTTGACGCCGGGGGCGGTCTGGTCGTCGACGAAGTAGAGACCGAGCACGCGGGCGAAATAGGGGTCGAGCGCGAGCAGGAGAAGCTCCTGCATGAGATTGATGTTGAGATTGGGTGCATTTGCCCCGGCGGCAGATGGGAGCAAGAAAACTTCGTTGAGCAGCGTCGCCGGGAACCCGCCTACGAGTCGCGCAAGTTCGCCGCGCAGATTGCCGAGCTCCTGGTTCTCCTGCGCGGAAGTGAGCCCGGCGGCTAGTTGCAGGGTGCCCAGGCGGCGCCTTGCTTCCTGGATATCCTTCTGCTCGACGACGGGAGCGGCTGTGGTAGCGGGATCAGGCGCTCCAAAATAGCGCGCGGGCCATTGGGCGACAGTCACGGGAAGGGTAAATGGAACGCCCCAGCATTGCCAACCGGTGTCATTGGTCGGCCCCCAACCAGGCTTGCCGCCACCAGGCGGGCCGTATCCTCCTCCTTGCCAGCCGCCTCCCGGGTCGCCGCAGTTCTGCGGTGGCTCGACCGTGCCGCAACCGCACTCGTCGACGCTGCCCGCGCCGACCACGCGCACGCAGGAGATCGAGCGGGCCTGCACGCGGATGCGGAAACTGCCCTCCTCGACCAGGACCGCGCGCCGGCCGGAGACCTGCAGATTGCCGTTCGTATCGCGACTGAAGGTTTCGACGATGATTTCATCGCAGCCCGGCGCTGCGCAGCCCGCGAGCGTCACACTCTGGCAAGGCGCCGGCAGAACAGCCTGCCACGTGTTGCCGCTTGCGCCCGCAATAGCGGTTACAGGAATCCCGGTATCACTGGCACCGACAGTAGGCGCGCTCGTGGACGAAGTGATGGGAGAGTTCGGCGCTGACACAGTGCCCGCGGCCACGGCTTGAAGCTGGGTAGCCGAAGGCGGCGGCGGAATGCGCTTCTCGCCTTCCTTTGCGGCGCGACGGCACAGCCAGAACCCGCCTGGCGGAAAGCCGAGCGCCGCAAGGAAGCTCCAGCGCAGATGCACGCCCTTCTGCATCGGCTGGCCGTCAAACGTTGGCTCGGAGCCGTTGGCGGCTCCTCCCTGCAAAGCTAGTACGATATTGGCCACAATCAGCCTCCGATTGCGGAGGAGCCGGTACCATCAATGTCGGCAAGACGGATACGCAGCCGATCAACCCTCATTGATCAATTGCGAAAAATGATGTCCATCCGCGTCGCGAACGGAAGATAGTAGGGCACTCAATCCGCCGATTGGTAATTGGTATAAGTAGACGTTTGCGCTGCCCTAACCTCGGCCATTGTCCCAACCACCACCGGCGTCCTTGGTAGTGTTCAACCTAAGGGCGTCCCTGTCAACGTCGAATCGCGGGATGGCTTCATCCAAAGGCTGAGGCTCCGCGTTGGCGGAATGCGTCGCCACTCTATGAACGACAATCGTTGTGCTTACCCAGAACTTCATTCGTCCGTTTCGTGAGAGTATCGTTTAACGTCAGCGACGACGATTGCGCTGATAAGCATTTTCCCGGCGCTGTTCGCGAGCGGACATTAGCTGCGCATCTAATATCCCTGTTATCGGGTTGTGGTTTCCCTGTTCCGCCGAAATTATTCCCTGTTAGTTTTCATTGGGAATATCGATAAAAACCCTTACGGATGCTGCATGAAGCGAGGCTCTCGTCGTCGCCCAAGGCCCGGTTCGCATGTCCCGGTCCGCCGGAAGGCGAACATTGGTCGCAACTCCTCGAATGTCCGCTGATGACCCAACAGCGACATCGACCGATACGATCACCTTCCCGAGGCGGGGGCGAGCATGAAGCGGCGGGCGTTTCTTTGGATACTCGGTTGGGCGGTGCCGCATAATATGACAACGCCCACAACCACAATTGGACAGACCTCGATCGCCGTTCTATCCATTCGGCGCACCTATTGAGCGACAAACGCGAGCCCAACATGACTGACACACCTGCATACACGCCGCCGGAAGTCTGGGTCTGGGAGAAGGATGACAGTCCCAAGTGGCGCTATGGCCATATCAATCGTCCTATCGCGGGCGCGACGCATGAGAAGGAGTTGGCGCGTGGCAAGCATCCGCTTCAGCTCTATTCATTGGCGACGCCTAACGGCGTCAAGGTTACGATTATGCTGGAGGAATTGCTGGCCGCCGGTCACAGCGGAGCGGAATATGACGCTTGGCTGATCCGGATCGGTGAGGGCGCCCAGTTTGGTAGCGGATTTGTCGGGGTGAACCCGAACTCCAAAATCCCGGCGCTCATGGACTATAGCGAGCAGACGCCGCGACGCGTGTTCGAATCTGGCGCGATCCTGCTCTACCTGGCGGATAAATTTGGCGCCTTCCTGCCAAAGGACCGCGGCAAGCGCACTGAGGCGCTGAACTGGCTGTTCTGGCAGATGGGTTCAACGCCCTATCTCGGCGGCGGCTTTGGGCATTTCTATGCCTATGCTCCGGTGAAGATCAAATACGCCATCGACCGTTTTTCGATGGAGGTGAAACGCCAGCTCGACGTGCTCGACCGGCAGCTTGCCGACAATCACTTCATCGCCGGCGACGAATATACGATCGCCGATATGGCGATCTGGCCGTGGTACGGCAACGGCATGTTGAACGGCGCCTCCTACAACGACCCGCGCACTTTCCTGCAGACGCACGAATATAAAAACCTGACACGCTGGACAAAAGAAATCGGCGACCGCCCGGCCGTCAAGCGCGGGCGAATGGTCAACCGCACCAGCGGGCGGCCTGAAGAACAATTGCACGAGCGCCACGACGCCAGCGATTTCCAGACCAAAACGCAGGACAAGATCGGCGCGCCCGTTGTCAAATACCCCGCGATGTTTTGATACTCGCGATGAACGGCGATCCAACTAGTGATGCCAGGAAGACGCGATCTTGCTTTCTCCGAAGCGTGCTGGAATGCCGAAGCAATAGCGAAGCGCCTGTCGGCCTCATTAATCGAGGCACGGGGATGCGACTTCGTAACGACAGAGCAAAAATACTTTCGAGAGCTCACCCACCTCGACCGGAAACCGGAGTCTCGCCTCCTGCCGATCCCCATTCCTGCCCAGTGCGCCCATCCGGGTGTCCACCACGCCGTAGTAAAGATCAGACCAGTCTTCGCTCGCCGCGCAGCAAATCTCGGTTTCCTCGCATTCGCCGCGGTGACCCTTGAACCCAACACGCCAGCAGGCACGTATCTTATCCTCGCCGCAGGCGCACTCGCCCGCGCAACAATCGCGATCCGGCTTCTCACCGCTATCGAAGAGGAGCGCCATTTTGTCGATGCGCAATTCCCGATGACCGGGAATGAATGGAAACAGGTCCCGGCCGAACTTCAGATTGAGGTGCCTGGGTCGCTTGTCACCGCGCTGATCGTCGCCGTGTCGTTTGTCGTCGTGGTTCGTCCGGGATAGCTCCCAGGCGTCCGGAAAGTCGTGCGAGACATCGAATAAGCACCAGCCCGCTCCCGGCAGACGTTTTTCCGCCGCCTCCTTGGCGGCGTGACGCAGCCTCTCGCCGCCCTCGCGTGATGTGTAGTTGAGATGCACGATCACGTCGCTCAGCGTATCCATATCGAAGTAGTTGTTATCGGGCGCAAGCTCGATGCGCCACTTGCTCACCGCGCCGTGGAACTCGAATGGCAGGTAGCGATCGTCATGGAAGTTCAGCTCGAACAACCCTGAATCGTTGTTGCCGCCTGAGGTTGCGATCGCCTCCGTTGCCGCGTATTGCCTCACGATGCGCGGATCATGGGGGCATGCCTCGTAGCCGTTGCCCGACTTGCAGGTGTTGCAGCAATGCGCCGGGGCGAGACTGAGAAGCGGGTCCACGCGGGTCGCGCTTCCCAGCAGCGTGAGCCGGCAATGAACGCCGTTGTACGGTCCGGAGACGGCGGGAATCGTAATAGTGGCATTCTTGATCCGGCGCATGAAGTGGCCGGGATAATCCAAGTCGAACCTCCACTCCGCGAGATCGATTTCGCAACGGCCGGTCAACTTCAGGCGCAGGAATTCCGCGGGAAATTGCAGCCGTAGCGAAATGTGCTTGGTCAGCTCGTATTCGCGCCGGTTGCGATCGCAGTACTCTTTTTCCATCCGGGCCAGGGATAATTGCAGCCGCTCTCCCGCCAGCAATCCTTCGTGCAGATTGTCCCAGCCCTCGCAGCAGACAAAATTCCCGGCATAATGCCCGCGCTCCAAATGAAACGCCCGCTCCGCCTCCCGGGCGGCTGACAATGCCAGCTCGTACATCCGGTAATGCAGGTCCGCTGTATTCTTCTGCAGGAAGAGATAGACGGCGTGGTTGGTGAACTTGTCGCGCAGGAAGTTCATCACTTCGTTCGATTGCTCGATTTGCCGCTGTTGGTTGTTGAGTTGCCGCAACGAGTCGCCCCTGCGCCTTTCGGCGCCCAGGATCTGCAACTCCACCTGCTCGATCTGAATATCCAGAATTTTCACCTGATGGATCCAATCCTGCAGCCGCCGGTCCCATCCCGCCTTCGTCAGGTCCAGCGATGCCGTCGTGCTGGCAATGTCTGCGAGCGTGGTCATGAGCCGTGCGATGCACTTGAACAAGTCCGCGCCCTTGGTTCCGGCCGGAGGTTGAGTCGTCACGCCCGTGGTTCCGATGTAGATATCCGGGATTATCGTGATTCCCTCGGCGATCGACTCGAACACGTTGCTGACGGCCCGTTCAATGAGAGCCACGCCAGTTTTTTGGACGTAAGCGTTTTCGTTGCTGATGAGCCCGTTCGCAATCAGGTTGGCATAATACCGCCGGCTTTCCTGATCGGCCTCCTTGGTCTTCTGCAACGCCTGAACCTGAAAATCCGCGTCGCGCCATTCGCCCTCGCGAACCTTGCGGCCGAGCGCCAACAATTCGCGCTCGTGAACCGCGCGCACCGAGGCGAGGTATTCCGCGTCGCCCTTTTCAAAGGCCGCCAGAAGCGCCCCGCCCAGCTCACGAGTCTGGTTGGCGAGTTCTTTCGCTTTCTGAATGAGGAATGTGAAGCGGTACGGGCTATGCGGATGACACCAGTCCGCTTCATCGCAACAATGACTGAGATCGCTGCGCCAGCCGTCGCGCACCGGATCGTCGCCCCAGTATTGGGCGTCGTGACGCTCGGAAGCCTGGCGCAACCGCCGCTTGTCGAGGCAGTCGTGAATCAAGGCCATGCGATCGTCGAGGCGGTCGTAGAGCATCATCAATCGCGGATTAATGGGAGCGAATAGCGGAATGAATGTCGCCACTGTCGCCGCCGTCGGGTTGACGGTGGCCGGATTCAATATCTTGTGCGGACGCGGTCCCAGGATTGTTTTGGCGCTGTCGAAGATGACGCGAGCCTGTTGGAACTGCTCCGGCGAATTGCGCCGCATCAACGCATCGCCCCATTCGACGAGTGTCTCCAGGTAGTGCAACAGCACCGACCGGTGCCGCGCAACGTGACAGGAGACGTCCGTGCTGTCGCAGCAAGTGGTTGTCGTGTTGTTTGCAGAGCCCCCGATTGGGCCCGCGACGGGAGCCGCCGGCGTGGCGGGAACTGGTGGCGTGGCCGCGACGGGAACCGCCGGCGTGACGGAAATTGGCGGCGTGGCCGCGACGGGAGCCGCCGGCGTGGCGGGAACGGGTGGCGTGGCCGCGACGGAAGCAGCCGGCGGGGCGGTAACTGCCGGCGTGGCGGCAACTACCGGCACAGCCGTTCCAGACTGGGGTGCCGGAGTCGGCTGCGGCGATGGTTGCGGTGTCTTGTCTTGCAGGCATTTCGCCCAGGTGTTGTCCTGGGCCAGCGGATCGTAAAACAGGTCGTACCACTTGAGCGCGGATTCAAAACGGCAGTGCGCGCGAAGTGAATTCGCAACCGCGATGGCCGGGGAATATGGGGACCACGGGAAGAGCCGAGCGCCTGGGTGAAAATATACAAAATATGGATAAGCTATAAGCTGACTCGGCGAGCTGGGCGGGGTAGACGGCGGCACCACTGCGTTGTCTTCAACGTGAGCCTCGTCTTCCGCCAGGTCGTAGCGGAATCCGCTCGTCGCCGGGGCGCCCGGCACCGCGAAATAAAGTGAATCGGCGGCCCGCCCCAGGAAACTTATGTCGGCGGCCGAGGATGACGGCACGGCGATTCCATGGTCGGAAATTCGCTGTTGTTGGAACTCTTCGTTGTGAACGCGGCACCAGGCGAGGCGCACCATCGGCTTCGAGGGCCATTCCAGCAGGTTCGGCAAATTTTTTGGGTTGTGCCAGGGCGTGGATTCCTGAGCACCCGGATCGTAGTACGCGTTCTGCTGTGCGTCGTAGGTGAATGTGCTCGGCGTATTCGCATCGGAACGCTGAGCGTCATGCGGATCGAAATGCCGCCCGTCCACCAGCCAGAAGTAATACTCGTCGACATGAACCGGATGGCGGCAGCCGCATTCGACGCAGCATTCCACACAGCTTTCTTCCGTCGTTCCGGTTGTACGCGAGGACTTCCACGGCTCGAAAGGCGTCGAAGCCGGTGGATGACCCGCCGCGGCGACACGAACGAATCGTGTGCCGAGCTTGATCGCGGCTTCCATCCAGACCGGCAGGTGATGTAGCGGAGCTCCGCTCGCCGTATGGACCGCCGTTCCACCGCTTGTGACAGTCTTCTGCCGGGGTGCTGTCGTGATCCACGACAGACGTCCGTCCCGTTCTGGCGTCGCGAGCAGTTCGAGTCCTTCGCGCGGGGTGGACAGCAGTTGCATCGTCGCCGGGTCGCGCTCCTGAAGCAGGCAGAGGCCTGGCGCCGGCGGCCGATGCTCGGGCCAGTAATCGATGCCGCCCGGCGCTGCGATCGTCAGCGAGACCCGGCGCAGCTCTTCGTCCATGAAGCGGAACGATTCGATCTGCTTTGCCTTTTCCAGCTCGTGCCAATCGATCCAGTTCTCCTTATAGAGCTCGCGGCGCTTGCACGCTTGCCAGACGTGATAGCTGGCAAAGCGGGAATCCCACATGTGCGCAAACTGCGGTGAAATCCTCCATCCCGCCTCCAAGCCGATCCGGCAGCGCTGAACGAACGTCTGGACGGCGGTGATCGCCTCCTCGATCCGGCTGGCCTTCTCGCACACGCCGGTTTCGACGTCGATCAGCAACAGGTCGCTCAGCTCTTTCGGCGTTTTTTTGATTCCGTTGACGCCGCAAAGATAGGCGACGAGCGCGTCGCGCCCCCGTTCGCGCAGCCCATCATTGAGCTTTTTCAGGTCGTCGTAGAGCCGCGGCGCGCCGGCCTCGAGGCAGCCGTCAGCCAAAAAGCGGGAAAGATTCGCGTTTCCGGTTTCCGTTTCTCCGGCAACCAGCGCCGCCGGGTCGTCCGCGGCCCACAGCTCCGGACGCGCCTGGGCGAGGTCTTTGACCCTGAAGCAATGCGACAGCGACTGGATCCACCTGCCGGCGTGCCCGGCACGCACCATCCAGCGATCGTCTTCGAGATCGTCGGTTGTCAGTGCGTACACGGGAACGGTCTGGTCCTGGAAGTATCGCAAATGACACTCGAAGCGCGATCCCAATTCCTTTCGAATGTGATCGTAGTCGAAGACCCGCTCCCAGCAATCGAACATCGCCTGCTGGCGTTGCAGGGATGGGTGCTCGCCGGCGAAACCGAACTCGTGGTGCAGCGCTGATACGAGCCTGCTCCACGTCCAGTCCTCGGTCTCCCCTCGGGGGATGTGTCTTTCCAGCAGCTTTCGCCTTAACTGCCAAGGCGACGGCTTGTGTTCGTGTTCGCGCTCATCACGCGCGTGCTCCTCGCCGTCATGGTCATGCTCGTCATATGCATGTTCATCCTCTTCATGTTCGTCGTCATATTCATGTTCATGCTTTTCAGGTTCGGGCTTGTCGGCGTATTCATGCTTCTCATGTTCTGGCTTATCGCCATATTCATGCGTCTCATGCCCGTATTCGCCGTACAGGCTGTCGTCCGCTGCAAACAGGAAGATGATCTCGCCGATGCTGAAATGCGACGCATAGATTTTCGCCAGCATTTCGGCAAAGCGCAGCGTGTGCGTCGGCGCGGCATGCCACGTGGCGCTTGCCGTCGCCGGATCGAATCCGGCGAGGCGCGACAGGCAGTCGAAATTGCCGGCAAGCTGTTCGAGGAATTCCAGCTCGCGCCGCTCGCAGCCGTAGCGGCACGCCGCGTAATGCGCGATGCCTTCGATGAACCGCTGCAGCGCCCAGTCCCAATGGTGCGCGGTCACGGCCCACAATGAAAGCAGGAAAGTCCGATCGGCACCGGCGCCGCCCGCGGCCACGGTCGCGTACTCGTCGGTCAGCGGCAGCCGCAGCTGATCGCGGAGCATTTGCAAGGCGGCGAGTTGACGGATGAAGTCGGGATTGACGGCATTGCCGTTGAAAAACCGCAAGACCGTGCAGATATCGGCAAGCTCTTGGAACGAATATTCGCCGCCGCACAATCTCTTCAGCTTGTGCCAGAGCCGGATAAACACCGCCAGCTTGGCGAGCGACTGCTTGAGCACCGCCAGCTCGGCGAGCGAGATGTTCTCGCCTTGCACGTCGCGCGGCACGGGAAATTTCAACTGCAATTTGTCCAGGCAGCACGGCTCGCAATCCGGGAACTGGCCGGCCTCATCGCCGGCGTTGCTGAATGTGACGAATCCGGTCTTCCACAGTTCGAGAAATTCGCAGTACGTCAGGCAGATGCGCTTGAGGAACTCCGGCAATTGGACCACGGTCGCCGTCCAGGTGTTGTCTTCGACTTCGACCTCGGCCGCGAACCCGTACAATTGCCGCGTCGATCGGGTCAGGGGCTTCGCGCCGGTAGCCGGAGCATCGCAAGGAACAGGCCAGACTCCCCCGAACAGCACGACGTATTCTTCCGGCGTAATGCCGAGATACTCGATGGCGATGTCGATGCGCACCGGATAGCGCCAAAGATACGACCTAAATCCGGCCGGCGGGTTGTTCGGGTCGAGCACGAACTCGGTAATGCATTTGCGAAATGTCCGCATGACCTCGAAGCGGCAGCTGCGAAAGTGCTCCAGGTAGGTGCGCGACACATCTAGCGCCTGGGGGTAGGGCAGGCAGCAGGACGTAAAATCCGCTTTCAGGATGTTGTAGACCGCCGGCTCGACTTCCGCGTTCGAAAAACCGTCGGTCCTGACCCGCACCAGGGCGCCGGAAGGAGAAGGAGTACCGGGCGTTGAATACTCGGGCAGTGCTGCGAACAGCGTCGCCGGATCGTGACACGCCGCGTCGTTTTTTTCCTGCTCGGTGCAGCACTCCTCGACGCACAGGGTGTGGCCGGCGAGGACGTCCTCGGCGGTGTTGTAAATCGCGCCATGCGTGCCGGCAGGCGTGGTCGAGGCGGCATATTCCAGGCACTCGTTGACGATGTCGATGAGCGGCAGCGGCGTCTCGCAGTTTGCTCCGGAGGCGGCAAGATTCTCCAGCGGCCCACGGCGTTGGGTGATGACGGATCCCAATGTCGCCATCGTGAATGTGATGATGGGACCGGTCGATACGGTGGCATTGATCGCCTGGCTCAAGGTCACCGAGTGCGCCGGCGCCGGCGAGACCGATACGACCGTCGTGTTTTCTGGAATATTCGTGCCGCTCACCTCCATGCCGACCGTGACTCCGGCAGTGGAGTCCAGGATCAGCACGTTTCCATTGCTAACATCCTTGATGGTCGCTCGGAATGGAGCGGGCACCGTATTCTCACACGTGGAGCCTTTGGAGACCTTCAGCATCTCCTGCAGATAGGCGATCGGTCCGAGCGGAGACAGACAAAGCGGCGGGACGCAGTCGGTGAGCGATCCGGGATTGATCGGGATGAACTTTTGCGGCTCGATCGGCGGGAATTTGTGGGGCGCTCCCGCGTTGCCATAAATCTGCGCGGCAGAATCGTATGCCACGGTCCCGGTGAGCGCTTGCTGAAAGTCATCAAGCGGGAGATCCAGAATATCGTCGCTGCTGGTGAATCCGCGCGCATAGAGCGCCTCCATTATCGAGAATTGGAGGCCTGACGGCACTATCGGCGGTGTTGTGAGGGTCGCGAGATTGTTGATCGTCGTGATCGCCTGCAACACCCACGCCTTGGCCTGCGCGTCTCCACCCGAGGCGGTCGCCGCGGCAGAATCGAGACTCGACAGTTGCGCCGCAGTGAGCGGAAACGCCAAGCTTCCAATCGTCGCCGTGATCAGGTCGACCGCCGGCAAGTTCAAGCTTGGTGGCGCCGCAGAATTCGCCGTGGGGATATTCGGCGTAACCGACTGCACGCCGAAGAAGCTCTGGACGTGGCGGATGAACGCGGCCACACGCGCCGTAAAGCTTCCGGGCAGCGTAAATAGCGGAAGGTTGCCCGGAACTGTATTTGGTGGAGGTGGAGGGCCGAAGAACTTCTGCCAGTCGCTCGGTGAGGCCAGTGCCAGGTCGCCAACGTAATTGATGTGGCTCGACGTGGCAGCGACGACCAGATTTGTCCTGATCTCCGAGGCCAGGTAGTTGCCGGTCGTTGTATCGAAACACCCTTCCGTCAATACCCACAGTACGAGATCGAGAAATGCTGCGGACTGATTTGTCGCCTCGATGGGCCAGAAATACGTGGGGTCGTCGCCGGCCTGATACGTGTATCCGGCTGGCAGCGAGCCAGACCCGGACCAGTTAGCGCTGGGAAACGCCAGCCAATCCTTCCAGATTTGCCCGACCGAGGCTGTCGAAGCAGCGGTAATGTCGCACGTGGTTACGGTTGAAGCAGCCGGAACGTTCAATGCGGCGAGTGCGCGCACGGCCTGTGCAGGATTGATCGGCTGCGCGGTGATCCATCCCGCGTTCACCGCGTCGGTCAACTGGTTGAGATTTTGTTGCAGATCCGAGCCGATTACCATCGCGTAGCGCTGCGCGGGCGTCATCTGCGGCGGCATCTGCGCAAAGAGCGCGTAGAAATACTCCGCCGGGACATCGATGCCGAGATTGACGGGGGGAACAGTGGGAGGAACAGCGGGAGGCGTAGTCGGAGGAACGGTTAGAATTATCTCGGCTTCGCTGACCGTCGCGTTGGTCGCCGGCGCCGCCGGGTTCTGGTTCGGGTAGACCGGAAAACTCAGGATTGCGCTGTTGGCCACCTGGCTCTGCCATTCGCACCATTGTGCCGCGGCAAAACTGAACACGAAATTCGTCAGTTGCGCCGCGGTCGCGTTGTTCTGAGCGTAGTAGCTGGTCAGGCTGCCCTGAAATCCAGACAGGGCCTGCTGGTTCGAGTCTGACATCGCTCCGCTATTCGGCGGATTCGTGTACATGGCTTCCAGAGGGTCCGGCGGAGCAGGCAATGGCGGCTGCGGCCCGTACGCGATCTCAGAGGCGATGGTCTGGCATTGATTGAGGGTCAGGTTGGCGATCGCCGGCGCCGACGAGCCCGGGTCTTTTGTCAGTACCGCGTTGATTGCGGTCTTCAGGTCGCCGTAGTTGGGCGGATTGCCGTTGGTCGAAAGTTGCAGCGGCGGAGCGGCCGTGCTCGGCACCGCTGGCGGCGGCGCCGGCAGGGTGACATACGCGCTTACGCTGGACGGCGGTATAGCTTGGTATTGAGGGGGAGTCGGAGGGGTAATCGCATTAAGGACGGTAACCTCGTAATAGATATCGGGATCGAGAACCGTTTGGGTCCCGCGAACGAACTCAATCTGGATGTTGGGGCTTACATATTCAGGGGTGCTAGGAGGAACGGAGATGACGGCGGTGGCGACCGATGCGGGCGTGGGCGGGAAACCGGTAACATGCTGGACGATTGTACCGGCGGTGGCCGAGGCCGAGCCGAGAGGACTGCTTCCTGTGCCCGCAAACGAGACATCGTAGACGTTGACCACGAGGTTGGCGAGATAGTTCGGGAAGGTTGTTGTAGCATCGACCGCGGCGGCCGGGGTCAGGCGAAGGACGATGTAGGGCATGGGTCGGCTCCCATCGCGTGATTCAAATCACGCTTACGTTGGCATCACGTGTCACTTGAAACGAAACGTCACTGATCTTTCTGAAAACGAAACGTCGTCTGAAGTCTCATCGCGCTTGCTGCAATCGACGTTCGCGGGCGTGCTCCCGGCCCATGTGGCGACCGGGTCGACTCGCGAACGGCTTCTGCGACAGGGCGATAAGTTTCGCGGACCGGGCCTTGCAGACCCGATCGCGCAGTACGGGCGCCGATGCTTTTTCAGGAGCGCGATGCCCGGTATCGGAAACGCGGATAATCTGCCAGCGCGGAAGGCGCAGCAGGCTTTCTTGCAGGTTGGCGACTGCGGCGCCGTGCGCGCCGCACTGGATCGGCTGGATCGGGTTCACGTGACGCTCCCCCCGGATACGTCGCGACGGACTAAACAGGAAATAGAGTATCAGAGAGATACAACCTCGGTAAGAGGCTGGTTTGTGGGGCTGTCGGGGCGCTTTGGGGCGAACCGGCGCTGATCGGCGGGCCTTTTTGCGTTTTGACGCCTTTGCGGTATTTGCTATGAAAATTCTGCATGGGAATCAGTGTCCATCGCAACAGATTCTCGCGATCATCCGCCGGCAATGCCAGTGAAGCGTGGGAGGTGATCGGGCCGCACCACCATCACGGACAGCAGTAAATCCCGCTGCTCTATTCAAAGCGCACAGCGTTCCCGGACAGTTCAAGATGTTTCGTTTCCCGATTCCTTTTCCCTGGTTGGATGCGAAGGCTCCAAGATCCTGAAGAACTCTGGATCTTGGAGATGGTAAAGGATGTGTCGAACCTCTTCTCTGACCTCTAACAGCAAGTCCTCAAGGGCCTCTCCCTGGACTGACGGATCGGTCAGTTTCGGTAGCTGCTCATCCAGAAACTTACGGAAGGACTCTTCGATGTCCGAGAAAGCATGCACCAGCGTATCCGGCTCGCTAGGACCATACCGAGTTACTAGGGCGCAAGCTCTGAGCCGTTGTGTCAACTCGGCAATCGCGCCTCTACTCTGTAAAAGAAGTTTGCCCATCATCACCTGCCAAGGACTTGTTTGTAAGCTTGGATTAGTTGCTGGAAGTTTCGAATTTCCTTCTCCATTGAACTCGTATACCCAGTCGCGTTCCTGATCTTTTCTTCGTGCTGGGCAATCCTCCCTTCAAGGGTCTCGATTGCCTTTTCGACGGCTTGGGGGCCATCTTTCGCAAGCACCCTCTCTGCTTGCGCAATCTGGCCTGCTGATGGACGTATTGCTGCAACACTCTCTCCAGTTGATGTCGATTGCGACGCCTGCTCAATCGTAGCGGGAGGGCTGGATGTGGAAGCCGCTGCTGCTTCGTCTGATACTGGTGTGGCTGCATCAGAAGCCGTATTAGCAACTGTGGCTTCTTTGCTGCCTAATTCGATTAGTCCGGTTGCAGCCTTTGAGATTAATCTTGTAAAGACGCCTCCAATGCCCCCGCCTACAATCAATCCTAGGTTAAATTTAGCTTCTTCTGCTGATATAGGATTATTGAACAGATCTCTTTGTCTAAGTGATTGAGTAACACTTGCAGCAACAAAGGCAGTCCCGGCTATTTCCAAACCTGTCCCGATTGCAGCAGCGGTTGAAGTAGTAGCAAATGCTGCGACCGCCGGGATTGCAGCCAAGGCGGTTCCAGCGGTCGCTACAACTGCCACAACAATAGCAACGGCAACGATGCCAACGACCAGCCCTTTAAAAAAGCTGCTATGAAAAAAACCTTTATCTTCTTCCTTTTTAGCTGTTACAGTAAATACTGGCAGATCAACACTACTACTCTGTTCCAGTCCCACCCATCCTTTTTTTTGATCGTATTGATAAACAAATTCTCCCCCCTGAAATCTGGATGTCCAAATATCACCTTGTTTTGGATTCGTAGGAGGATCGACGGCCTCCTGGCCCTGCATACCGTTAGCGTCCAGGAGCAGAATTGGATTGTTAGAGGAATATCGAAACACATTCACGCCGTCGCCAAGTCCGATGGGATCAGTATTCAACCATCTCCCCAACCATGACGCATAATATCTCGCCCCGTGATAATACAGTCCACTTTCCTCATCCCGCTCCTTGCCGGTGTATCGGTATCGCTTCGGCGTCTCTGTCTGACTGCGCACCGCCTGATACGAAGTGCTGCCGTAGGGATAGTATTCCTCATACGAAAGCACCGCGCCGGTTTCGTCCAATTCCAAGCTGCTTGATTGGAGGTGGTTGGCGAACTGGTAGCGGATGAACTGCGCAGGTATGCCCGGTTCGTCGCCTTCCGTGCGCGTCTCGACCAAGGCGATGCGCCGCTTGTCGTCCATGATGTGCAGTGTCTCGCGTACCAGCGGGTCCACCCCATGCCTGCGGTAAATCTCGAAGCCGCCCAGGTACGCCCGCTCGTCTTTGATCGCGCCGTTGGCCAGTTCCGTGACTTTGCGCACGCGCTGTCCAGCGGCGTCATAGACGTACCAGGTACGCTCGCCTTGGTGGTGCACGCCAACGTCGTCATCGGCGTTCACTGCCTGGCGCTGGGTCATTTGCAGTTGGTCGTTGAAGTCCCACTGCATGATGTGCAACTGCGGCATGCGCAGCATGTTGCCGTGGGCGTCGTAGCCATCGCCGCCACTGCTGTAGGTCGCGGTCGTCGCGCCGATGGTCGCGCTGGTCAGGCGATTGCTGTGTTTGCGGTCCTGCAGCTGGCTCGGTTCGTCGTAGGTGTAGGCGCGCGTCCAGCCGGGATTTGCCAGGTCGCTGCCGCGATGCATCAGTTCTTGGAAGTTGCCGACCGCGTCATAGACGTAGCGCTCGAGATAACGCGCCATGGCGTTGCCGTCGCCGGGTTGAAGCAGTCCAACGCGCGGATTGTCGTTGTAGGAGTTCGGTGCCGGCCGGCCGCTGGCCTGGCCCAGGTGCTCGCGGCCGGTGCCCTCGATCAGCCGGTAGACGGCGTCGTAGGTGTAGTCCGCGCTCGGCTCGACGCGCTGGTTGCGGAAGTAGATGGTCTGCTGGGCATCGTCGCGAATGTGCGTGATGTTGCCCGTGGGATCGTAGGTGTAGTGCAGGTTCTGCGCCTGGCATCCGGGCCAGCCGTCCGGCGGCGGCTGCGGACAGTCACCGGGAAAGACGGGCGCCTCGCGCCGGGTCAGCAGATGCACCAGGCGGAAGGTCAGTGGATCGTAGGTGTAAGCGGTTCTCGCGCCGTTGCCGTAGGCGATCGACTCGCGCTGGCCCTTGGCGTCGTAATCGATCTTGGTGACAAAGGGCGTCCACGCCGGCTGACCGTTTTGCTGTACGCCGCGCAGGTTGGTATCCACCCGGTCCAGCAGGTTGGCTTCATTGTAAGCGTGGCGGATGACGCTGTTGTCAGGTGAAGTCAACTCCGTCGGGCGGTTGAGCGCGTCGTAGCGGGTGGCGGTGGTATAAGCATCGGCGTGCAGCGGCACGGCGGTCGACCAGTCCAGGGTAGTCTTGTACGCATGTGCTAGCTGGCGCCGGCCGCGCAGCAAGTTGCCCTTGAAATCGTATTGGTCGCTGGTGACGACGCCGGCCTGGTCGAACAGCTGGAAGGGCTTGCCGCGCAGATTGTTGGCCTCAGGGTCGGGCTGGCTTTCGCCATAGACCGCGCGCCCTACCAGTAGCTCGGGACCCTCACCTTCACGGAGGAAGGAGTCCGTTGGCCGCCGCAGCGGGTCGTAGGCAGTGCGAAATTCATGATCGCAGCTGTCCCACGCGCGCAAGGCTTTGTCCGTCGCATCGTGCAGTATCCAACGCGCACCCGCTTCCATGCTGGAGGTGTGTATCTGGTGGCCCAGCATGTCGTAGGCGTACACCATGACCTTGCGGCCGAGAGCGTCGGTCACCGACCGCTGATGGCCCTCGATGTCGAGCTCCAGCCGCGTGGCGTAGTCTTCGTCGATGACCTCGTCGCCGCGCTTGAACCGATTGTGTTCGATGGTCAGGAAGCTCCGCCCCAACGTGTCGAAATAGGCGACCTTGGGGGTGCGGGCGTGGATTGCAGCCTTCGCGGCTGCCGCTTGCGCCTGCGGTCCCAGCGCGCCGTGGCGGCGTTGCTCGTACCAGGTGGGCAGATAATCGTCTTGCGGCAGACGCCGGAAGAAGCCGCCGACATCGCGATCCTTCGCGGGGTCGGGTTGCAAAACTGTGTCGTTGACGTCCCACGACTCCTGCCGCCATGGATCGAAAACGATCTTTTCGTAAATATGGTCCGGGTGCAGCGTCGCGACTGGCCGCTCTACGGGATCGTACAACAGAGTCGAGCTCACCCCGGTGATGTTGGCAAACTCGAACGCCTGCGTCGGGCTGAAGAAGGGCTCGTATTTACGCACCGGCTTGCCCTTGTTGTTAGAGATGGTCCAGCCGCTGCCGACCCAGCGCGGCCTGCCATCGGGTCCCGGTTCAGCCTGAATCTTCTTCTGCACCTCGCGTCCGAAACCATCGGAGTAGGAAAACGAATGCTGCACTTTGGTCTGTTGCCCGGCAGCCAGATCTGAGTCGTGGGTTTCGCGTGCCAGCGCGTAGACTACGGCCGGCTCGGGCTGCGGTTGGCTGCGCGTGCGCGCGAAGGCGAACAGGTCGTAGACCAGGCGGGTTGTGGCGCGGCAAAGGATGCGGTGCGGATCGCGCAGCAGATCGCGGATGTGCGCCAGAACCGCGCTCTCGCTTAAATCGGCGACGAAGCCTTCCAGCGAATCGCCCTCGTTCTGCCCTTCCTTGCCCATGACCGCCGTGCCGGCGACCATGCCGAGCGCATCAAACGCAGCTTGCGAGCGATTGCCGTTCATATCGGTGATCAGCCGCGGCGCGAGCACGCGATAATCGTATTGCGACTTCGTCGTGTTGCCGATGGGATCGCGCGTCTCGACAACTTCAAGGTCGTGACGATCGTAGCTGACGCTCGTGACATTCCCGAACGGGTCGGCAAACCGGCGCGGCAGGAAGAAATGCTGGCGCGCGTACGCTAATTCCTCCGATGCATCGTCCGCCGCGCCGGGCGCGTAGAACAGCCGGCCCGACGGAACCCACCAATGGCCGTCGCCGTCGAGATCCACGTAACCGCATTCGCTGCCGAGCACCGCTGCCGGATCGGGCAACAGATTTTCTTTGCCGCGCCGATAAACCTCCCGGATCAGACCCGGCGTGAACGCCAGTTTGTAGGCCTCGCCCGGCAGCGCCAGCGCTTCCAGCCGCCCGAGCGGCAGCAGCCGATCCAGCCGGTCGGCGCGATAGAGGCTGCGGCTCTTCTGGACGATCCGGCGCCAGGGCTTATCGCCCTTGGCGCCCGCGCTATCGATGTCCTCGTAAGGCAGGTCGTGCCGTCCGTCGCTCGCTTCCTTCACCCTTTTCGCCAGTTCGCCAAAGCGAAAGAGATTCGTCGTTCCGAAGCGATCGGCGCGCGGCTTGAGCTTGAGCAACTCATAAGTACGCGTTTCCGCGGGCAGCGGATTGCGGTACGCGCCGGGCTCGCGCACGGCGTTGGTGTAGCGGTTTTCCGTCAGCGTCGCCAACAGCCGTTCTTGTTTCGAACGGTCGGCGGCGGTGAGACGTCCGGACGGATCGGGGAACCGCCGGCCGTAACCGATGTTGACGGATTTGAGCACGTTGCCGTAGTCGTCGACCTCAAGCGTCACCGCATGCGTCACGCGCGGGTCGGCTCGCCTGCCGCCGTCGGCGTCATAAAGCTTGCGCTCGTAGTTGAACGTCAGGCTTTCGCGGGCATGCGTGAAAAACACCGCATAGCGGTTTTCGCCGCGCGGCTGGAGCGGCCTTATGGTGAAATTGTTTTCGGTCACCGTGTAGGGTCGCGAAGACTCCTTGACGGTGTCGAGCGCGTACACTTCCTGCCGCAGCATCGAGGTCTTCAGCGCGCGGCACGCTTCGCGAGCCTCTTCCGCCGTCAGATTGCCGGGCAAAATCGTGTCGTCGAGAAGCATCTCGGCGCCCGCATCCGGCTCGCGGTAGTATTCACCGGCCAGATGGCGGGAAATCTCTCTGCCGCCGATAAAGACGCCGGTGTGGTACCAGGTCTTCGTCAAGACGGGAGGGGCGTTCCACGCAGCGTTCTCGTTGGCCGCGGCGGGAAATGCGCGGCTATCGGTCAGGCTGCCGATTTCCTCGGTGTCGAGTTCCTCTACTCTGGCAAAGCCGCGAAACTCGCGTTCGACGCCGTCGTAATAACCGTGATGATAGGTTTTTCTGCTGATGAAGCGATTGCGGCTGACGTAGTCGTAAGTCTCGACACGTTTGACCACGTGAACGGGAAACGGCAAACGCGTGATCCACGGCGTTCCGGCGGCTTTGTCGGCAAGATAGAACTCGGTGGAGGATGCGTATTCGATCACGGTTTCCGCGCCGAGGTTGTTGCGCACGTGCGTGAGCAGATGCGGCTTCTGCCCGCACATGAGATCGACGTAACGCAAGGGACGCCGGGAATCCGCCGGCATCGGCGAGGACCACACCAGACAGGCGGTGCCGTGCCCTAGGAAATCGGTCACCGCGATCGATCTGAGGTCGCCGGCCGGAATCCCTTTCAGCACCCTGCGGCCGGACCAGCCGTTGCCGGCCTCATTCAGCCAGACCTGAATGCCGTCGGGGCTGAGATAGAGAACATCGGCTGTGCCGGAGCCGTCGGTGTCGGCCAACTGGATGCGCTTCTGGTCGAAGCGGTCCGGCGTATCGAACCACGGCGCGCGATCCATGGTCACCTTGCGGCCGAAGTGTCCGTAGCCGAGGTTGGGCCAGTAGCAGATTTCGCCGTTGCGAATACGCACGATGTCCGTCAATCCATCGCCGGACATGTCGGCAAGATAGATCGACTGGGTGCGGTCGGCGAAGACGACGCGCGGGCCATCCGCCTCGTCGTGGGGAGCGGGAATGCGCACCGCGGGACCAAATCCCTCTTGCAAGAGCGAGGGATGCCAGCGAAACGCGACATCTTCCGTGACCAGTACGTCGGCGACGCCGTCTCCCGTGACGTCGACGAACCGCAGGTTTGGATCGTTCCAGTCGAGGACGGGGAATGCACGGAAAGCGCGAAAGCGTCCCCAACCGTGCTCGCTCGTTCGTTCGTAATAGCCGGCCGCGGCCGGCGCGAGGTCGACCAGATCGAGATTGCCGTCGCCGGTGATATCCATCAGGTGCTGATTGCTGCCGCTGATGGCGGCGGTCGTCGGCATGGTCGGGACCGGCTCCATCACTCCGAAGCGGCCGTTCCCCAGGTTGTGCTTGTAATACCAGCCTGCGCCCTGATCCGAGAGCACGCCCGAAATGCCTTCGCCATCCAGATCCAGCCAGCGCTGACTGGTACCGTCGATCCCCTGAGGTAGATTTTCGGGGTCGGCCGGCTTTAGTTCGAAGCGATCGAAGGACTCGTCTTCCAGCGGACTGGCCGTGTATGACAGATCCAGCGCGGGCAGACCCTGTTTGAGGTAAAGCCCGTCCGGTTGGCGCTTATATCCTGACTGTATGATTCGCGTGAGGAGCGAGCCGGTGGGCTTTTCGTGAAACTCACATTCGGTGGAGCGGACGAGATAATGCGGGATGTCGAGCTCGTCGGGAAAGTGATGGAACAGCAGCACGCGCCGGCACAAGCGGTGAGTACGAACCTCGAATCCCGAACGATAGGTGGAAAAGGAATCGGCGCGCGCCGGCCACGCGCAATCCGCCCGTGGTTCGGCCGTGGCTTGGACGAAAATCCTGCCATCGCCGTCTCGCGGGAATTCGCGGTGGTCTTCGTCGCCGAAATCAAAGACGGCCTCGAACATCCAATCAGCGTCATAAAGACCGTGGCTGCCGGGGTGTAGCGGCTTTCGATTGCCATAGAGGATGCGCTTCAAATACCGGTTGGCGGTGGGCACACGACGGCGCTCGTTCGCCTTCGTTAAATCGACGCCATGGTCGTTCTCGGTTACGTGCTCATAGAGAATGGCGTTGCCCTTGTCGTCGAAGCTTGAGGCGATGAGCCAACTGAAGATGTGAGATGGATTCGCTGGATCCGCGATGCGTGATTCCAGGCTGCTGCCGTAGATCGTGCAAATGTTGTCCTTGGAGAACGAACGCCAATGCGCGTCGCCGTCATCGATGCGGGTCCATCGCTCGATCCGCGCGAATAAGCCTTCGATGCGCGGGCGGTATCGCTTCACGCGGTAGCCGTCGCAATCGAACTCGTCCGTCACCCATTCGCCGCCGCGCGTTTCGTTGCGAACGGGAACCAGGTCCTCGGCCCCGGACAGGATGAAAATGTCCGATTCCGCGTGATCGCGATATTGCGGGAGTCCCTTATCGGTTCTCCGCGTGATGGCCGGCGCAGAGAGGCTCCAGCCCATGCCGAAAACACCGTTGCCGGCGCCGGAATCGTAGGACAGCGAAAGTTGCGGACTGAATCCCGAACGTGCCGGGCTCACCGCTATTGGCACGTTAAGCGAGCCCGTGCCGGTAACGGCATTTGCCGAGAACTTCTCACCAATATCATGCAGCGCGCCGCCGCCTTTCGGCAGGGTGAGCTGCGGCGGTGCAAACTCGGATGCTTTCGAGCTGGCGGGAGTCTCCGCTGTTACTTGCTCCGCCATCGGTTCAGGCTCCGTGACGCTATCCCAGCCGGTTTATCGAGAGTTCGGCTCGGGCACCAAACGCTTTACCTGCCTCGGGATACTTTCTTTCGCTTCGGTCGAGTTTCAACCGCAGGATTCGGATTTCTTGTTTCGCTGGTTGTCCTGCTCGATGTGCCGCTCGGATTCGCTATTGCCGCAGAGTCCAGCAGGTAAGCGATTTGCGCAAACGGGACGAAAACGTTCGGGTTCGCTTGAGCAACGCCGGCTTTATCGGTTCGAAACAATTTGAAGCTCGGATCTGTGATCTGCAGCCAAACTCCGCCTGCTTCAGTGCCGACGAGCGTGCAAACGCGGGGCAGCCCATCACCGAACAGCAAAGGTATGGAGACGGAAACGGCTTTATTAAGAGAATGACCAAGTGAGATTGACATGATGCGCCTTGTGAGCGTTCCCTAGTGTTCACCGATATTTGCTGAGCCGATAGTCCCCAGACAACCAGAGCGCGAGGGGAACAATAGCACTCTGCGGGGGTATCTGGAAGCCGATGCCGGGGGTCAGCTCATATGAGACGATGGCGGTCTCGCTTGCTCGGCGAGCCTTGAGGTCGTCGGCTAGGTTTGTCCGGCAACCGCGCCGGGGGGCCCCGACTGGCACGTGGACTACCGGGGGCAATTGCTCAGGGGGATGGACGGCAGCAAAGTCCTGATGTTGCGTCTGCGATCATGTTGTGCACTCCGAATGATGTGTTCACTCTTAATATAGCTGGGTTTGTCGAAGCGTGTTGCCAAACAGGTGATACTCAATTCTTGAACGCGATTTGCAGCGCCGGTATGACTTGAGTCGCGAATAACTCGACCGAACGCAGCATTTCGTCAAGTGTGAGATCGCCGAAACAAAATTGCCCGACGATGTAATTTGCGCCGCTGTCCTCGATCTGCGCCGCAAGGAACGCGCGCACCGTTTCGGGCGAGCCGGCGATTGCTTGCCCCTGACTGATGAGAGCGTCAAAACTGTCCCTGTTCAGCGGCGAGTCCGGCATGGTGCCGTTCATTTCCGACAGATAGATAAAACTCGATCGCCAACGCAGATAAGCACGCCGCGCGATTGCTATCGCCGTTGCGTCGCCGTCGGCAACCACGATGAACCGGACCATCCCCATTTTGGGCGGTGTCGTCGAGCCTTGCGCTTGCCGCCATACCTCTGTGTATCGGGCGATGATCGCACGCGCGTTGGCGGGCATGTCGTTCGTGACCATATTCAAGCCCTTGCGGGCGGCGCGTTCGGCACTGTCCGGCGAATGGGCGCCATACCACAACGGCGGATGCGGCTTCTGCAGCGGCGCAAGCTCCATGGGCACATTCTCAAACTGGTCGTAGTGGCCGTTCCAACTCAATGTGCCGACCGTGAATGCCTTGAGAATGAGCTCAAGGCGTTCGGCATAGATCTGCTGCCGTTCCTCGGCATTCTGCCCGTAGTAGGAAATCTCGAACGGCACCGAGCCGCGCCCGAAGCCGATTTCAAGCCGGCCGCCGCTCAAGTGATCGAGCATGCAGATTTCCTCGAGCACGCGCAGCGGATGGTGCACCGGCAGCGCGTAGACGAAGGTGCCGAAGCGCAATCGCGTTGTCCGCTGGGCGATCGCCGACAGAAACACGCTGGGCGACGGCGCCATGCCGAGCGGCGTGAAGTGATGCTCGGCGACGTGATAGGCGTAAAAGCCGGACCGGTCGAACGCCTCGATGACTTTCAACCTCTGCTCGTAATAGTGGCGCAACGGCAGATCATTGCGGTCGAGATGATCGAAAATGCCGAATTCCAACGTCATGCCGTCCCCACCCACGCGATACGCGCATTGCGCACTTGTTTCCGCCAGTTGATCCACACCCGCCGCTTTTGCATTCGATCATCGATCTGCATGACAGAACGGTCAACCGAGCCGAAACGCCTCTAGCGAGCCGAAACTCCTCTAGCGAGCCGAAACTCCTCTAGCGAGCTACGTCCGGTACCGCCTAGTATGGCGGCAGCCGCCGATACAGGATGGCAGCCTAGGGAGAGCCGCGATGAACAAGCCGAACGCATTTGCCAATCCCGTTTCCCGGCGCAAGCTCCTCAAGGATTCAGCCGGCGCTGGCGCCGCCCTGGTCTCGACGCTCTCGGCGCCGCCAATTCTCGCCCAGGCGAATGCGCCGATCCGGATCGGCAACCTCAACTCGTACACCGGCGGCCTGGCTTATGCCGGCGAAAACAATTTCAACGGCATGAGCCTCTATTTCGACAGCATCAATTGGACCGTCGCCGGCCGCAAGATCGAGATCGTCAAGGAAGACGATCAGTTCAATCCGCAGGTCGGCCTGCAAAAGGCCAAGAAACTCGTCGAAAGCGACAACGTCGATCTGCTGCTCGGCATCCAGGCGAGCAATGTCGCGCTTGCGGTGCTCAACTACATGAAGCAGCAAAAAGCGTTCTATGTGGTGTCCGGCGCCGGCACCGACGCCATCACCTGGGACCGCTATCCCTATTTGTTCCGCACCTCGATCTCGACCTATCAGCTCTCCACGCCGATGGCGAACTATGTCTACGACAATCTTGGCAAACAGATCGTCACCACGGCGTCCGACTATGCCGGCGGCCGCGATGTGATGGCGCAGTTCAAGCGACCCTACCTCGCCAGGGGCGGCACGGTGCTCAAGGAAATCTGGCCGCCGCTCAACACCACTGATTACAGCCCGTATCTGACCGACATCAAATCGATCAATCCGCCGGTGACCTACGATTTCATGCCAGGTGCCGACGCGGTGCGCTTCATCCAGCAATATTCCGAATTCGGCCTCAAGGAGAAAATGCCTCTGACCGGCTTCACCATCATCGACTCGCAGACGGTGAGCGCACTCGGCAAGGCGGCCGTCGGCGTGATTTCCGCGCTCACCTATGTCGACACCGTCGACAATCCCGAGAGCAAGGAATTCGCCGCGAATTTCCGGGCAAAATATAAAATCTCGCCGGATCTGTTCGCGGATTACGGCTACGTCGCCGCCAAAGCGCTCGGCGAAGCTCTGAAAATGACCGACGGCGACGCGTCCAACAAGGACAAGCTCGCCGAGGCGATGTCCAAGGTCAAATTCAACGCGCCGCGCGGCCCCTTCCGCATGGACCCGCAGACCCACAATCCGATCCAAGACATCTATATCTGCCAGGTCATCGACAGCGGCAGCGGGATCTCGACCAAAATCCTATCCACCGCCAAGGACGTGCAAGACCCCGGCAAGAAGCCCGACTGACAAGCTTGAACGCATCACGCTGACCGCCGGCCGAGGCACGCATGGAGGTGTTTGTCGCCCAGCTTCTGAACGGGCTGGTGTACGGCGTGCTGCTGTTTTTGATCGCGGCCGGCCTTTCGCTCATCTTCGGCCTGATGAACGTCGTCAGCTTGGCGCACGGCTCGTTCTTCATGCTGGGCGCCTATTTCGGGCTGTCGATCTTTAGGATCACCGGCAGCTTTTGGTGGGCGCTGGTGCTAGCGCCGATTCCGGTGATCGCGCTCGGCGTCCTGATGGAGCTGTTGTTCCTGCGGCCGCTCTATCGCCGCGGCCATCTCGACCAGGTGCTGCTCACGTTCGGCTTCACCTTCGTGTTCCTCGATATCGTGCAAACCTTATGGGGCCGCACGGTGCTGCGCTTGCCGGTGCCGGACGCGCTCCAGGGCACGGTGCAGATCGGGCTCGGGGTGTTTTCCGCGTACCGGCTGTGTCTGATCGGCTTCGGGTTCGCGATCGCGCTGCTGCTTTGGCTGTTTCTGGAGCGCAGCCGCATCGGCGCCATGGTCCGCGCCGGCGTCGACAACGCCGTCATGGCCGCCGGTCTCGGCGCCAACATCCCGGCGCTGTTCACCGGCATATTCGGCCTCGGCGTGGCACTCGCGGCGCTTGGCGGCATCGCCGCGGCGCCGGTGATCGGGCTTTATCCCGGAATGGATTCGGAAATCCTCATTCCGGCCTTCATCGTCATCGTCATCGGCGGCATGGGCAGCTTGCGCGGCGCCTTCGTTGGCAGCCTTTTGATCGGCATAGCCGATACTTTCGGCAAGGCCTACTTCCAGAGCATCGCGCTGTTTCTGATTTATCTCGCCATGACGGCGGTGCTTCTGATCCGGCCGCAAGGCTTGTTCGGCATCAAATATACCGATATCGCGATCGCGCCTGCCATCGCCACGACGAGCCGGCCGAGCACGGTGCAGCGAAGCGCCATCGAAGTTTTGGCGCTATTGGCGCTCTTGGCGCTGCCGTTCCTGTTGACCGATTATCCGCGCGCGCTCATTTCGGAGATTTTTATCTTCGCGATCTTCGCCATGAGCCTCGATCTCTTGCTGGGCTTCACCGGCCTGATGTCGCTCGGCCACGCCGCCTTCTTCGGATTGGGCGCTTATGCGGTCGCCGTGCTCGGCACGCAATTCGGCGTCAATGCCTGGCTCGGCGTTGCCGCGGGCATTGTCGTTGCCGGATGCGGCGCGGCACTGATCGGCTTTTTTTGCGTGCGCACCGGCGGCATTCCGTTCCTGATGCTCACGCTTGCCTTCTCGCAACTGGTGTTTTCGGTGGCGCTGAAATGGCGCGACGTTACCGGCGGCTCGGACGGCATAGCGATCGCCGAACGGCCGGGCTTCCTCGGCTACGATCTGTCCCACTCGCTGGTGATGTATTTCATGGCACTGAGCTTCTTTGCCATGACCTATTGGGGCCTGCGGCGGCTCCTCAATGCGCCTCTCGGTCACGCCTTTGTCGGCATCCGCGAAAACGAGCAGCGCATGATGGCGATCGGCTATCCGACGCGTGCCTATAAGCTTTTGTCCTTCACGATCGCCGGCGCGATCGCGGGCCTTGCCGGCGGCCTATATGCCATCTTCAACGGGTTCATCTCCGCCGACGCGGTTTATTGGACGGCGTCCGGAGACATTCTGATCATGACCATGCTCGGTGGCGCGGGGACGTTGATCGGCCCGGCGTTGGGCGCCGCCATCGTGCTCTTGATGAAGAACGTGGTCAGTTCCTATAGCGAGCATTGGCTCGCCATCATCGGCATCACCTTCGTCTGCTGCGTGATGTTCTTCCCGGGCGGCCTATGGGGCAGCCTGCAAAAAGTGCGATGGCGCGGGGTGCGGCCATGACCTTGCTGCGCCTCGACCGTCTCAACAAATCGTTCGGCAGCCTGGTGGTGACCGATGACGTCGACCTCACCGTCGCAGCGGGCGAGCGGCATGTCATCATCGGGCCGAATGGCGCCGGCAAGACCAGCCTTGTCAATCAGATCGGCGGCCAGCTCCAGCCCGGCTCCGGCCGCATCCTGCTGAAGGATCGGGACATCACCGGATTGTCGCCGGACCGGATCAGCCGCATGGGCGTGGCGCGCACGTTTCAGCGCAATAACCTGTTCCAAAATCTCAGCGTGGTGGAGAATATCCGGCTCGCTCTGGCGGTCCGGCGCGGCCATCCGCTCGACTTCTTCACGCCGGTCGGCCGCGACAAGGCACTTTCCGAGCGCGCCGCGGCCTTGATGACCCGGGTTCATCTTGACGGCGACGGCGCGCGCCTGGCGCGTAATTTGTCCTACGGCGAACAACGCCAGCTCGAAATCGGCGTGGCGCTGGCCAGCGAGCCCGAGCTTGTGTTGCTCGACGAGCCGACCTCGGGCATGTCGCCCAGCGAAACCGCGCGGATGATCGAGCTGATCGGAACGCTGCCGCGCACGCTGTCGATCCTGATGATCGAGCACGACATGAAAGTGGTGTTCTCGGTCGCCGATCGCATTACGGTGCTTTACTACGGCAAGGTGCTGGCCTCGGGCACGCCTGCAGAAATCCAGGCCAATACCCGCGTGCGCGAGGTCTATCTCGGGACGGTGCACTGATGCTCGAGATCGAGAACGTCAACGCCTATTACGGCGACAGCCATATCCTTCACGGCGTCTCGCTGTCGGTGGGGGAGGGCGAGATCGTCTGCCTGCTCGGCCGCAACGGTGCCGGCAAGACCACGACGATCCTTACCATCATGGGATATTTGCAGCCGCGGCCCGGCCGTATCCGCTACCGCGATCGCGACATTTCGGGGTTGGCACCCTATGAAGTGGCGCGGCTCGGCTTCGGCTTCGTGCCGCAGGAGCGCGGCATCTTTCCAAGCCTCACGGTGCGGGAGAACCTGACCGTGTTCGCGCGAGCGGGCGGCAAGGGCTTTTGGACGTTGCAGCGCATTTTCGACCTTTTTCCCGTCCTGCGCGCGCGCGAACGCAATCTCGGTTTCCAGCTTTCCGGCGGCGAGCAGCAGATGCTCTCGATCGCGCGCGCCCTGATGCTCAATCCGACAATGCTCCTGCTCGATGAGCCCTCGGAAGGGTTGGCGCCGATGATCGTGCAGCAGATCATCGAAGTGCTGGCACGGCTCAAGCAGGAGGGCCTGGCCATCCTCCTGGTCGAGCAGAGTCTGCGCACCGCGTTTGCGGTCGGCGACCGCCACCACGTCTTGAACAAAGGTGAAATCTGCTTTTCCGGCAGCGCGGCGGAGCTCGAAAACAACGAGTTCGTGCTGCGCAATTATCTGAGCGTGTAGGGCGCGGGCGCGATGCAGCCATTCCCGCGGCGGCATTCCTTTCGCGATGTCGATGTGCAACGCTTGCTCGATAAGGCGAGCCCGGCAGCTATGGGTTTGCAAAGGGCATCGCCACCGGAGGCATTCGCGTGCTATCGACCAGGCTGAAAGTCGCAGACGTCGAGCTTGAATTGCTCGATACCGACAAAGGGGTAGCGCACCCCGTTCTATTCCTCCATGGCGGCGGCGGTTTTGCTCCGCAGCAACCGTTCGTAGCGCCGCTCGCCGAAAAGCGCCGCTTCGTCGCGCCGACGCATCCGGGCTTCGGCAAATCCACCCTGCCGGATTGGCTCGACAGCGTCGACGACATCGCCCATCTGTACCTCGAACTGATGGATATCCTAAAACTCGACGGCATCGATCTCGTCGGCTGTTCGATCGGGGGCTGGATCGCAGCCGAAATGGCGACCAAATCGCCGGAGCGTTTTCGCCGCATCGTCTTCTGCGGGCCGGTGGGCATCAAGGTCGGGCTGCCTGACAAGCTCGATATTCCCGACATCTTCGCGATGCCGGAGGCGGATGCGCTGAAGCTGACCTTTCACGACCCCGAGCGGATGAAGCACGACACCGCAAAAATGTCAGACGACGAACTCGCCGCCATGTTCCGCGCGCGCGAGACGCTCGCATTGTTGACCTGGGAGCCATGGATGCACAATCCGAAGCTCAAGCGGCGCTTGCACCGCGTCGCGGCTCCGGCGCTCTTCATCCGCGGCGAAAGCGACGGGCTCGTGTCGGCGGCCTATCTCGACGCCTATGCACGTTTGCTGCCAAACGCGCGCACGATGACGATCAAGGCCGCCGGACACGTGCCGCAGCTGGAGCAGCCCGCAGCCTTTGTCGCCGCCGTCCTGAATTTTCTTGGAGAGTAGCATGCGCGCGTGGCACTTCAGCGAAACCGCCTATCCTTATCTGCCGCCGGCGGACAGCTATCCGTCGATCCGGGTGTCGCTGCCCAATCGCATCTACGATCCCGCCAAAGGCGCAGCGCTGTACGACCGCTACATCGACGAATGGCTGATCGCCGAAGAGGAAGGCGTGGAGATCATGCTCAACGAGCATCATCAGACCGCGACCTGCGTCGATCCCGGCGCGCCGCTGATGCTGGCGGCGCTCGCCCGCTTGAGCAAGACGGCGCGTCTGTTGATCCTTGGCAATCCGATCGCCAACCGGCGGCAACCGGTCCGCGTTGCCGAGGAGATGGCAATGGTCGACGTGCTGTCCCACGGCCGCCTGGAGGCAGGTTTTGTACGCGGGGTGCCCTACGAGATCTTGCCGGCGAACAGCAATCCGGTGCGGATGAACGAGCGCCACTGGGAAGCGCTCGATCTCATCGTCAAATGCTGGACCCACCACGACGGGCCGTTCAGTCACGAAGGCCGCTTCTTCCATCACCGCGCGATCAATATCTGGCCGCGGCCGATTCAGCAGCCGCATCCGCCGATCTGGGTCAGTACGACAAGCACGGGCGGCGCCGCGCAGGTGGGCGCGCACGGTTATATCCAGGCGACGTTTCTTACCGGCTTCGACACCACCAAGCGGATTTACGAAGGCTATCGTCGCGGCTGGCGCGAGGCCGGCCGCGGCCAGGATGTGCCGATCGATCGGCTGGCCTATGCGGCGCTGATCTATGTCGGCGAGACCGAGGCGAAGGCGCGCGCCGGCGCGGAAAAACTGTTGTGGTACATCACCGCCAACAAGGTGCCGCCGCACTTTTCAAATCCGCCCGGCTATGTGCCGGTGGCGATGAACGTGCAATTGGCGCGGGGCGCGCACAACGTGGTCAGCGCCTTCGGCACCAAGCAAGCCACTGTGGAAGGCGCGATCGAGGCCGGCACGATGTTCGCCGGAACACCCGACCAAGTCTTTCAGCAGATCAAAAAACATTGGAACCATGTCGGCGGCTACGGCCACCTGCTCATCATGGGACAGGCGGGTTTCCTCGAGCACGACGATACCGTGCACGGTATCCGCATGTTCGCGCGTGAAGTCTATCCGCGGCTCAAAGAGATCTATCCGGATTCTATGGTTTCCGGAACGCCGGCGAAATTGGATTCGGTTGCGAGCTGACGAAACGCCTCCGACAACGATCCCAGGTGCCGTTTTGCTCTATTGCCCAGTCACAACGCGCGCAACACTGTCCGCGTCCTTCGGCAACGTGTCGCCGCGCCAGATCACGTGCAAATCCGGCCTGACCAGAAGATAATCGAAGCCATAGACGCGCCGCGCCGCTTCGCTGTCGATATCGAGAACAGATAAGGGCGCACCGATCGTGCTGAAGGCTTTTCGAAAACCCGAGGCATCTTCTCTGTTCCGGCCGAGCCGCAAAAGCGTGAACCCGTCGGCAATCCGGTCGTGCACCGAGATCTCGCCTGGCACGAGCCAAACATGCGGCAACCGCGCCCCTGGCCAACTTGTCGGCACATAGTCCTCGATGTTCGGCGCGGGCCCGCCGGGCTCGTCGCAAATCACGGGCGAGCCGGCATAGCGATAGCCGAGCTCGGCGCCAACGACGCGGAATGATTTTGGCGCCTCCGCCCTCGCAATTGTCAGCAGTTCGGCCAACGCAGCCCTGCCGCTCGGCGTGTCGTCCTCGATGTCCGGACGGTAGGCGGCGCGCCATTTCATTCGGCCGGCTGTGCCGCCTCCGGAGGCTTTGACATTGATTGCGCCAATCGGGCGCCGCTCGGCTTCATAGGACTGCAGCAGTTTCGGGCCGCCCCACCCGCGCAGCGTCGCGGCAAGCTTCCAGGAGATGTCGATGGCATCACCGACGCCGGTATTCATACCAAGCCCGCCGGTCGGAATGACAAGATGGGCCGCATCGCCGGCGATGAAGGCGCGGCCTTGCTGATAATGCTCCGCCAGCAGCAGCCGCTGCACCCATTTGGCGCAATGCACCATTTCGTATTTGACTGGCGTGCCGACGATTGTCTCGAACAACGCCGCCATGTCGTCGTCTTTCTCGACGACGGCATGAAGCGTGAAGTGCTTGCGTGAATCCTGGACGATCATCAAAGTCCAATGATCGTCGATGCGATGATAGTGCCGGGCACGCGGAGCGCGCACCTTGTCGTAAAGCTCCTGGCAGTGGAATAGTGCTTGGCGCATCTCCAGGAGGTGCGGCTCGCCTTCCATTTTGAAGCCGAGTTGCTTGCGCACCACGCTCGATCCGCCATCGCAACCGACCAAGTATTTGGCATGGATCGTAACGGTCTCACCGCTCGTTTTTCTGACTTGGGCAGCAATGCCGTCCGGCTCTTCCGTGTACGCCAGAAATTCGTGGTCAAATCTCACCGCCAGATTTGGAATCCGTTCCGCCACGGATTTGAGCAGCGGCTCAAGCGTGTACTGGGAAATAATTTGATAGGGTTCGAGCGGCATTGACCCGTCCGTGGTGGCATCCCGCCGCGCTTTGGATTGCGCCACCGTGGGATGGGCCATCTTGAACAACGGTGGCCGCATGAGATCGAACACCAGATAGGTGTCCATCGGCCAGTCCGGGGGATATCCCGCCGCGCGCACGGTATCGGCGAGACCGAGGCGACGAAAAATCTCCATCGTCCGCGGATTGCAGCGCTCCATCTTTGGGTAGCCGAGCGGCGCATCGTTCTTCTCGATCAGGATGCAGCGGACGCCGCGCTTGCCCAGATCGATGCTGAGCGTCAGCCCGACCGGGCCGGCGCCGACGATGAGAACTTCCGTGTCCATGCCAGTCACATAGTCCCGAATTTCTGTCGCGTTAGGTCAGCAAAGCGGCTCAATCGACCGTTGCGCCGGAGCGTTTGACGATTTCGCCCCAGCGGACGATTTCCGAGCGGACGAACGCCTGCAATTCCTCGATCGAGCTATTGTCCGCCGGAACAAGACCAATGCGCGTGATGGCGTTCCGTGTTTCCGGCAGCGCCATGATGGCTTCGAGTTCAGCATGCAATTTGTCGACGATGGGTCTTGGTGTCGCAGCTGGGGCAACGACCATCTGCCACGCCGCCGCATTGAAGCCCGGCACGCCAAGATCCGCAATCGGCGACAGGTCAGGCATAGCGGCCGCGCGCGTCTTCGTTGTAACGCCCAGCGCCCGCATTTTGCCGGCCTGGATAAGCGGCACCGAGGACGTAAAGTCGGTGAACATGACTTGTATTCGGCCGCCCATCAGATCGACCTGAGCATCCACCACTGCCTTGTAGGGCACGTGCACCATCTGGATGCCGGTCATGGCGCCGAACAACTCGGCATTCAGGTGGAACGGCGTCCCAGGGCCCGTCGAACCAAAGGATAGTTCGCCAGGGTGCGCCTTTGCGTATGCAATAAGTTCGGGCACGGAGTGCACCGGCAGATCGTTGTTGACCACCAGGACGAATGGGATCGTCGCAATCAGCGCCAGCGGTACAAAATCTTTCACCGGATCGTACGGCAGATGCTTATACAATGTGGCGTTGATCGCGAGCGGCGTGCTCGTTCCCATCAGAATGGTGTAACCGTCGGGATTTGCCTTGGCGACCGCATTCGATGCCGTCAACGTGCCGGCGCCGGGCCGGTTCTCCACCACAAAGGGCTTGCCCAGCCGATCGCCAAGCTGAGGCGCAAGAATTCGCGCCAACAGATCGGTGGCGGCGCCGGCGCCCGTCGGCACGAAGAAGATGACGTTGCGTGTTGGATAATCTTGCGCCAGTGCGCTTGCCGACGCCGCCAGAACGAGAAGCAATGCCCACAATAGTCTCATGCGCCTTCCCCCAATCGCTTTCGAGGCTTTGCCCGGTCGATCGAAAGTTTCCATCGCCGAACACCACATTGGGACTCGGTAACCAGCTTAGTCAAACCGTGAACCCCTCAAATCTGAAAAAGCCGCTCTGCGTTACCGTGCGCGATGCGCTCCTTGTCGGCGGCACTGACGGGAATTTGCTCCAAGAATGCGCGCGCCCACGGCATGGATTGATAGGGATAATCGGCCGAGAACATGATCCGGTCGACGCCACCGAGCTCAAGCAGCAGATCGAGAAAAGTCGGCGGAAAATTCATGCCCGAGAAGGTGTAATGAACATTTTCTTTGAGATAGGACAGGATCGGCCGTTTCAGTTTCGTCACCGCCATGGGAATAATGTCCAGCCGTTGGAAGAAGAACGGCAGAC